>JGI20166J26741_10342226_pt1 | contig 16311 bp, 14 predicted proteins | sample TergutCu122P5_FD_26741 | JGI IMG/M metagenome (IMG submission 26741)
AAGTTACAATGATTGCCTTAAAGAAAAAAACACAAGCTACAAAATGCAGCGACCACCGCACAATCAGCCTTATTGCACATACAGCAAAGATAATAGCAAAGATACTTAGAAGGATTGAAAGGAAAATTGAAGCTGTACTTGGAGAAGATCAGTTTGGATTTAGAAGAGGAAAAGGAACTAGGGATGCAATTGGGATAATGGGAATAATAGCAGAACGAACTTTGGAGATAGATGAAGAACTGTGTGTTTACTTCATAGACAGGCAGAAGGCATTTGACCGTGTAAACTGGACCAAATTAATGCAGATCCTGAAGAGAACTGGTATCGACTGGCGTGACAGAAGATTGATTAGCAAATTGTACATGGATCAGAGGGTTAAAATACGACTGGACCGAGGGGAGACAAGTTGTGTGCAGATTGGAAGAGGAGTTAGACAAGGATGCTGTTTGTCACCAATTCTGTTCGACTTGTACAGCGAATGCCTTACCAAGGAAGCTCTGGATGGGCTTGGGGACTTCAACATCGGAGGGCACTATTCATGTAAACTAAATTTACACGCTAATAACACGTATCAGAAGTGTTTAATAAGGTATTTAAGTGTTTTTAAAAATAACTAACCAAATTAATAAATCTAATCCTTGTTATTGAACTAGTAGTTTATTGATGAACAAATTCGTTCATAGCCTTTATGTACCCTGAATTTACCAGAGTAAGTGCGTACAGATATAGTTACAATTAATTTTGAACTGTGAAAAATATTTTGATTGTACAGGCTGATCATATTATATTTTTATGAATATCGAGTTTATAAGAGTAAGAATTATGAGTCTGGATGACACTACGCACTGCCTACTGTATGGAAAAAGAACGGAGAAATTGCTAATGTGAAGCACTGTTTTGCGCACTGTGAACGAATTAATAGAAATAGATACAGCTAACGTGAAAATTTGGAATGTGTTTTTTTAAAGGACTATCGCTTCTTTCATCAGCGTTTCTTCTGCATTTTGCAGACGTCTTTTGCACATGCTTTAATTTGCAAAGAATTATCTTCAGAGACTGGATCTACAGTACCAGTACTGAGCAACACATGGACCTAACGTGCAGCAGAAACAGCCTGCCAGTCCACTGGAATGGAATGCTAAGGAACAGCGGGTCCCACCTAGCAGTCCAACACCAGCCTCCTCTTAACTGGATCAGATTTTTGTGGGCGTTGATACAATGAATACTGGAGCATGGATAGTATACCGACAGAACTGTTGTAGAAAGTTAAGCTTCGACGGCGACCTTTAAGGATGATGTACGGGAGCTTAAATTTTTTGTTTTTATACTGGATGAACAGAGTTTGTCTAAAATTTTTGAAAGTTTACGATGGTGAATTGTGCAAGAAATTTAATTTTGATTTTGAGTTTAGAATGGAAAATAATGTATTTAACTTGAACAAACAATTGGTTGTAATTTGAAAAATTTATAATACTGAAATAACATCGTGACAATGGTTGTGTAAACAAAATTAATAGGTGATACAATTTTTTTAATAATGAACTGATAACAGTGAAGTGCAGTGCTAGTCAAAGGTTAGTCAAATATATTTTGTTTAAAATAACTATTTACAGTTTTGCAACATAAAATGTTATGGACATGAACATAATTTTGGCAAGGGGATAAATTATATTTTTATGATGATGTATACTGTATGTAATTTACTTCACTTGTTGTTACTTATGTGTGTAATTTTAGTTTTGTAAACTTAAAATATTTGCGGAACAAAAATTGTTAAATTTATATTATAAATTGAGTATTTGATAGATAATATGGTAAATTTGAGAGATTTTTAAATTTGGTCTGAGTGAAATATTTGTGTATGTTGATTGGAAAATTTTGTTTTTATTATGATGATTTTATGACGCTACGTAGTTAATCATGTAGTTGATAATTAATTATATTTATCTACTCTGTAAGGATATGTACAATGTTACCGTAAATTTTGCTGTTTATTTTAAGTTTAGATTATTTAGCTTTTGGGGCTTAGGTGCTTACGGAGGCATGAATGCGAAGGCTGCGAGGACGGATCATAGTTTAAGTAGGGAGGAATGTAATGCATAGAAAGAGGAGGAATAATTAACATTTAGATTCTGTTTAGAATTTTGGAAATTGTAGTGAATTTCATACGTGTAACTTGTATTTTGTATGTTGGCTTGATAGAAATTTTAAATTCGCAATTAGGATACAATTTTAGCTGAGCTGAGAGCTAGCAACAGGAAGTCTGTGACATACAGCATTCCTTGGTGACAGCACATTCCTTTTGTGTCGGCACATGCTCTTGCTGAGTAGATTTATATATCGTTGAGTTATGAGTTCTGTGAACCCATACACTGACCTGTAAGACCAGTGAAGAGATAATTAATTAGATTCAGCTTTCAACCGATATAGACGCAAAACTTATAGTGCTTCGGGCAAGGCTGCGAGATGGGCCTTGCGACCAAAGTTTTCATGAAATGCCAGGTAAGTGGCGCGCAGAGAATCCTTAACTCCGATAACATGTGAATGAGACATATATAGTTTTCTTTTAAATTTTTATTAATTTATTATTTACAATCATATAATTCGGCGTTTCTGGAAACAAGTCTGGCTGACTGTAATATCCCGTAATATTTGGTAATGTGGAACTTAATTTGTTTGCATGAATTTATTTGCTTTTTTGGCCGCGTTTCGTTATAAGGTGACGAAAATATGTTTCTTTCTTTACTCTGCTTTGATACAAAGAAGGGCAACTTCTATTCTCGGGGATGTTACGTCACACAACATTTAATAAAACCTGCTACATGTATACATCTCAAACACCGAATTTATTACGAACTGTATTCTTTTACCATTTTGATTTTGCAACTTTCGGCTTTGAGGGAGCATTAATTTTACGATGAAGGAGCAGTTATTGTTTTACACAGTGACAAACTGGCCAGCACACAGCAATGCGTACTACACTCAACAATTAAAAACATTGTTTTCCTGTGTAATTTCGGGATTATATCCGAGCTCAACATACGTATACAGAATCTGCGCGTTATTTAAAGCAGACGAATTAATAACAATCGTAATAGACCTGATAGAACTAGAAGTCTACGTAAAAATAATAATCCAGAATATATTTGTTTGTTAAAATGTCACAAAATGTAGCCGTGTTTAGAATTTGCATGAGAACTTTGAGAAGAGTTATATTCTGCTGTATTGGTCGAACAAACGCGTCTTTGGTATTCGAAGCTGCAGCCACTGCGTGCAGCAATCTTACGCTTTTACTGCACCAAAGAACTGCACACCGATTTTAATATTATCTTTTAGTTATGCGTTGATTTGTAAGTTGTTTTGCGGATTTCTCCTTAAGGTATTATCCATCCCGATTGTGTTAATGTGTATGGACGTAATTGCTTGTGCTTATCCTCACAACGCTTGATATAATGAACAGATGTCCATAAAACGCGGTATGAGTATTAAGTCTTATTTGTTTTGGCGCCAGGCTGTATAGGACGTAATTTACATATCAATAAAATGTTTAAGGTCGTTCGCATTAAGTTAAATAATTTGCCTATCTTTGAAGGTCGCCTGCATATCAATTAGGTAATTTGAATATTAATTAGATCAAATAAGTTAATTTTCGTATAATTTGCATATTAATTACACCATTTGCATATTAACTGAAAGGATTAAAGTCATTGACCCCGCTTCCAATCTTTATTGACATGTAACATCACTTCTGGGTGTCGAAGTATTAAGGTCATTGACCCCGCCGCCATCTTTGTTTGCATCACGGGACCATGACGTTTCTTCGGCTACCCAACGGATATGCTCTCTACTATCGTAGTAAACAGTCGTAATGGTGAAAGCATGTAAGATCCTAGAAGTCTTTCTTTTGCGATTCCTGCATGGAAACTGAAAGTGGACCACTCGAACATGTTCTTTAATCATCAGGAAACCGTAGCTTGAAAACCAGGCTGCAGAAAGCAAATGTTCATACAGTCTTGTTTGCGTTGTGGAGTAGATTCACCTTCCATAGGTTTGGCCTTGAAGTTTCCGTTCATCTTCTATGTTAAGAAACAGACAAACTCACTCTCCGAATTAGCGTGTTGAGTACTCTTTAAACAAACAGAATTATATAAATTGAAATTTGATTAAATTTGCGACCTACTACAAAATCATAGTAAAAATCTCACTAGGACTTTTGACAGCTGATATTACCATATAGCTGTATTTCTTATCATTTATTCTTTGATATTCGTATTGACAGATTTGTTTTTCGAAACGTGTGTCCAACTGGAGATACTTAAACTTATGAAACCCGATTTTCATCCTAAAAATGTGATCATTTCTGGCTATGGTTAAAATAAATATAAAAACTTGTAGAAATTTCTGAACAGAATCCAATAGCGAAAGTAATGTAATCTCGAACAAAAACGGAGATTGCCATGTATGATTCAAGCGGTCTCAAATACCATTGTTGCAATTATACCACCACATCACTTTACCAAAATTATGTACGTGTATAAAATATTACCAAATCTTGTTTTTTCTTCTCTACAGCTCACAAAGATAACGGATCACCGCCTTCATATTCATAAGTGGGCAACTCTCCATGAATACAGAAGCCGAGAGCACAGTCCTGCCATCAGGCCCTTCGTTAGCGATAAAATTTTTAACTGTAGATCTTCACTCTTTTTATATTGCTGTATAATTTGTAGTTTCCACAATAAATTAACTTGTTCGAGACAGCTAAACATATGGTAATGCGTATTGAGTAATGCATGGTATTGGTATAATTCTGATCGTAATATTGATATCATATTCGCTTTTAGTGGTAATTTTACACGTGACCAAAACTTGTACTACATTCCATGCTTGCAAATTGACGGTCTGTTGCCTTACAAATTACATGTAGGGCTTGTTCCAAGCAAGCTATATATTCCTATGGAACACCATGTAGTTAGGCGGAGTTTATAGAAAGCGAATCAATGAATACATACATATAGAATAATATAAGCCTTTATGAATTCAATTTAAAACTATTTTAAAATGTTTTATTGAAAGTAGAGGTTTCATTACTTCTTTCTATGTGCCATTTTGAATGATAGTTAGGATTTGCAACAAAAAGTTTGGTATAGTACTTTAGTCCTCTATATCAGTTGTTCCTTATGTGTAATTATCATACCTTTATTGTTTGTAAATAATAATCACTGGATGAAACTGAAGTAACTTGTGATTTATTATATACTGAAAACAGAGGTTACTCTAGCGTAAATTAAGGCTTCAGTAACCCAAGTTACTTTATTGTTTCTGACCCTCAACAACTGAAAACGGGAACCGTTGCGACTTCGAAAAATATTGCTCATAATATTTCGTCCGTCACCTCATTTTTCCCTATCAAAGGTGGTGCTGAGCTATCTCCGCCTAGTTTACATACTTCTGCTTATTTCTTCAAGTAGAAATTTGAAAACCCAAGGATGATTAAGAACAACTTAGACTATGCATGGACTATGACAGTGTAACTTGCGGAAAAGGAATCCTGTTCAACACTGGCGCTCAGTGTCACAGATAGATTCCGTTAATAACGACGCGATGATACACGAATATTAAACTTCAATAAAACGGTTTATTTACCTTTTACAATAACAATGATACTGAAATTGCCACTTTAATATATATGGGCTGTACGAATTTTGGCATCGCAGTCAGGATTTTCCCTTATACTGCCTAAATTTGCTTTATGGTGCTTGGGTACTATGATAAATTTTCTGAATGCAAGCGGATCTGTTGATATGCTGCAGTAATGTATCTCGAATATTTTACGAATACACACCCTGGACTGGGTTAGCCTAAACAGGCTGCACTAAACCAGACTAGATTCATCGCCAAGCTCTTTTTCATTTTTAAAATAGTTTTGGAGAACATTCGCGGCTTTTATAATTTTGAACAAAATTGGGTTATTTTATCTTTACCCACTCCATCGCAACGTAATTTCGAGAGGATATACATATATTTTCCAATGCTATCAATCAGTTACTTTGAGCTTTTCACATCCCGAAGAGTGGGGCGAAATTAAGCTACTGGTAGAAAGGGTAGTGATTTTCAGTCCTATTCTTCAAGACTCTTAAGTTTCCCTTGCTGAAATCTCTGTACAAGCACTAAATTTGAACTATTTCTGCAGCTTGAATTTCGTGACACCATAATTTCGGATAAATTGGGTTAATGAAGAAAAATGAGTCCTCAAAATGCACCAGTTCTATCGTCTTCCCAAATTATCTCAACAGGACTCTATGTCAAATATCAAGCTTACATTTACATCTCTCCATCTTGGGATGGCTCGCGCTGTGGTCTGAACCAGGGAACAGTCAGTCGTATTGAACTGTGACGGTACATAAATATCATTAAATATATTTGAAGTTAATTTATAAGTCCCGTGTTACTTGAAAGCAATTTACATATATCAGAAATATGAAAATGTGGCTCCTGTCACAGTCAATTTTTGGCCACCAACCAGTACTAACTTCAACAATAAACACCAACCAGCACACACTTCAACCATAACCAATGACCAGAACCAACTTAAACCATAACCACAAACCAGCAATCACTTGAACCATTACTGCTAGAGGTCAATGAACATTCCAAAATTTCCCAACACAGGTCAATGACCTTTCCAAAATTTCCCAGGTGTCAATGACCTTTCCAAAATTTCCGAAATACCAGTGCCCACTATCACCAGTGCTCACAATCACCAGAGGTAAATGATCTTTCAGAAATTTCCGAAATACAAATGCACAGACTTTTCCTCAACTCACAGAGGTCTCCGCACAGTCACTTAAAGGTTATTTGAAGGTCATCACAATTTAAAAAAAAAATAGCTGCTTTTAAAGAATTACAATTAATGAGTTTGAAATTCTTTTAAATAGCTTAGAAATTTATATTTTTGTGTTAATTTTATAATTTCCCCCACCTTAGAGTGTTTATATCATTATCTAAAACAAACCACTTGTCATCATAAGCACTTAGAGTTTTTTGTTTAGTTCAGCTGTGTATATATCATGCTTATTAGATTTAAACACATTTTGTTTTTTGCAAACAGGTTGTTTTGTTAACCACACTTTTTGAAATCCTCAAGGCATATTTATTTTTGAGCAATATTTTTAAGTGCCTTTAGCCACTTTACACTCTTTTCTATCTTCAAGCATTTTATAAGCATAGAGTTTAGAACTTAAACCGATGAACTCTTCCATAATTTGACCACTGAGTTCATCTTTATATTTACCCAAAACGTTTTTGTTTACTAATGGCATATTATAAACATTATCTTTAGGGTAATTTGAGGTGTCAAATTCATTTATTAAACTATTTTTAACATAATCGTAAAAATCAATAGTTTTGATTTCCATTATTAAGGAATCTGTATCAGTACACAGCAAGCTGATTTAATCATTGTAGAGTTTTTTCATTACGTTATATTAAATGCATACATATATATTTTTGAGATATCTAAAATGCTCATACCTACATATATAGATTTGTTAAACACAATTTTAGTTTTCTTCATGTGAGTAGCAACCAAGTTTTCAGCAAAGATAGTTCTGCTTTCAAAATTACGATTTGCGATTACTTTTTCGACTTTATTTTCATTTGAACATAATTTGATATCAACACGATTTAGAATGTTTTACGTTGTCTTTCAAAAAACAGAGTTATTCATTAACTTGAAAAAGTCTTTCGAAGTCACTTTGCCTTTGTTCTGATTGTTTAAATTCTAACAATTTGTGAATTTTCTTTAATTTTAAACCCATTTTAAAATACTGTTTTCAGTACTATAATGAACAACATATCTTTCCTTATCGTACAATGTAGTTAGAAGTTTCGGAAAGTTTTAATTTTCGGGTGCTAATGGTAAATCTGTGTGATAATCATGTAATTATTTTGGGTAAGATAAATCCACTTTTAAATAAAACCCTTAGAAGAATCATCTGGGATATTCGAGACATCAATGTTTGTGCTGCTCCATCTGAAACCACCATAAGGTAAATACTTGCTCATAGCCCAACCATACATATTGTTTGTGTTTAGGTATTCGATGAAAAGAGATTCTTTACTTTTGTCGTATTTTTTACATTCATGTACATATTATTTGCCGTTGCATTACTATTGCTGCACTTAGAAATACCACCTCTAATTCCCTTTTCAATCATTAAGACCATGTCGTAATCGGATAGAAGTTCTAATTTTTGTTTAGTCATTTTGAGCATGCAATCCCAAGCAAACACTGGCGTTGTAAAGTAGTAAGTAGGATGTAGTTTATATGTCTTTAAAGCAATGTTTCTGAAATTTTCCATAATATCAGCAATTAAAAGTATATCGACTTTATTGTATAAATTATTGAATTCCTGCAGATTTCTAATGTTAAACTTGTCCCATATTTTTTGAGCAGTTTTATATTCTTCTCTATCAACATGTTCATTATTTAACAAACTGTAAATCTTTTCTATAGAAGGCAATTTTTTTTCAAAAGCTTTTCAGGAGAGGCCATATATACATACGGATAAGCTAATTTTTAGTTAGAAAATTTGAGTTTTTTCTTCGAAAATATTTGGATAATTCGATTTTTTTCATAAATTCTGTAATAATTTATTTACGAACTTGTCAAAAATTTAATCAAATCAATTAACCTCAATTCGAATTTATTTGTAATTGGCCGCGCTTTATTATCTATTTTTCCAGAAACATTTTTCAAAATTTTAGAGAATGAGATGTATTTTTCCCCCGTGTTCGGGATTAACTTAATATCTGAATCATCTTTACCTAGTTGTTTAATAGAGATGTGATTCATAACCAGGCAAATTGTGAAAAAATACTTGTATGAATCTAGGATTTTAATAATTTAGATTACAACTATTATGAGCAGCTCCTCGGAATCTTCCCATCAAATGATCATGATGGTGTAAATGGTGTAGAAGAAGGTTATTCAATAAGGAGCTGAAAAATTTATATATGCCTGTTACTATTATGGCACTGGGGGGTGCGTGGTTGCGTAGTGGTTAAGGAACTATGCTACAGTCCCACAGGTCGCGGGTTCGACAGTCTGCCACGTGTTTCCGCACAGAAAGGTTGTGTGTATAGGGAACAGCCTTCTCAACGAAAGCGAAAGCAGTGAGTGTTATGGAGTGTAGTTTACGTAACGTTTGTTTTGGTGTGTTGTGGAGAAGTTTGACTTTGTGCAGTAATGGCTGAACGACAAAATACAATTGTCCTTCGACACATCGAGTCTACTTATTACCGCGTATGAAATCTACGAATGGATCCACGAAACCCTTCGGGTCCAAGAACATAAAGTGAACATGATACAAATTGATGTAATTAAGCGGCAAGAATTCATTAAATTTGTGGATAACGAATCTGTGAATGTCTTGCTTCGAGACACTTCCGGTCGTGCTGAATACAAATAAACCAATGGAGAGTATCGATTGTGAATACAGATTTGGCGGGTATGGGCACTAAATATGTCTGGGTAGCCAACTTACCACCTGAAGTGTCTAACGACATGCTTCACGCGTCTCTCGCTTCCTTTGGAAAAGTGCTGAACATACATACTGAGATGTGGTCCAAGGCCTACAGGTACCACGTGTCGAACGGGGTGCGGCAGTTTGCGATGCATTTGACCCGACACCTGCACTCACATCTGACCATTGCTGGACATAGGATACTTCTATTGTACGAGGGCCAACCGGCTACGTGTTGTGGCTGTGGTGAGTTAGGGAATTTTTACCAGACATGCCCTGCATGTCAGACAACAGGGACGGATAGACAGGACCCACCGAAGGCCACGTGCTCATCCATTGTTACCAACAAAACCTCACTCTCCGGCAGACAATCAATGGAAACAAACGCAAATATGGAACAACACGAAGCAGAATGTAACAATGTTTACACAACGACGGCCGCTATCATATCGGATAGGAAGATCGACTACCGTGACGGAAATGGAACCACCCATGACAACGAGCGTAGGCACTACACCCGTTCTTGCGGACGGGCCTGCCGACGGTTTAAACGGCATACCACACCCCGACGACGGACCGGAAGGGAAGGGACCGAAGGCTGCAGACCTGCTGCAAAATAAACACAGCTCACGACGGAAGGGTGACACACAGACGCTTGACGCAAGTACCGGAAATGTCACTATACGTAGTACCCCGCCTGACGGACATAGCTAGTCGGAGTGATAATGAGGACGCAAAAAATGGACGACGATGATGATACTAGCCTTACACCCCTTGCCAGGGAAGGTACACAGGAGGATATGGGTCACAGCCCTAAACCAAATAAAAAATGAAGATCGAGTAGACCGTTGAGCACCATTCTGAGCGGATTCGCAGTCTGCCCCGACGGGTGACGTACTAGAGTGGGAAAACTTAATTGTCTCAGCCTACAATAACATCCCCCCTCCATCACGAAAGCGAGTCATAAAATTTCAACGCTTAACATTAATGGGATAACAGCGCCTACAAGCGCGGGAATGCTCTCCGATTTCATAACAAGACATGAGCTGGACAAATTGTTGGTTCAAGAATTTACCAACCCGGACACACTGAACATTAGGGGATATGTTACTCACCATAACATTCGGACCTCGATGCGTGAGACCGCCAAACTAGCGAGAAAAGAGAGGCCCATCACAATCGTTCATAAGCTACCTTCCGGCCGGGCCATGTCAGCTGAGTACAGTGAAATAAGTCTCAGCAACGTGTATGCTCCATCGGGCTCGGCACAGAGGACTGAGAGAGAGCTTCTTAACACCGAATTACCGTTTGCCTTCTATACCACTTCTTCCCACACGATTCTCGGAAGAGAATTTAATTGTGTACTGAAACCTGCTAACAGCAGCGACTCCTTTCTACCCAGCAGAGCACTCTCGAAAATCTTCAAAAGCTTATCACTAGTCGACACATGGCTGCAAGACCCCTTGCGACCGTCTTGTACACACCACTGTCCCACCGCAGCTACACGACTAGACCGCATTTACGTATCCCCAGAACTCGTGAAGAGGAAATCATCATAAAAATCATACCAGCGGCGTTTACTGATCACCAAGTTGTAGTGCTCCGCTTAACAATACAGGATTCGATTGTGCGGAGGAGGTTACGAAGATGGAGAATTTACCCGACCGTGATGCATGATTATGCCCTAAAAAGGAAAATACGCGATAAATGGATGCAGTGGATGAGTCGTAAGCGCCACTACCCAGATGTGGCGATGTGCTAGAAGAGGTGCGCAAAGAAATACCTTCAGCGCTTTATGCGGACAGAAAAATAGAGAGGAATAGAAATTTGCCACATACGGAGAACCACCTGTATGAATGTCTTCACGACATCATACGCACCGATATGCCCGAGATGGACAAATTCCTTGAGCTCCAACGGTGCAAAACAAAACTTATTCAGCTGCATGCGACGAGGAGAGGAAAAAATCATGCTGGATACGAGCGAATATGACAGGATGGATGGCAAAGAACAGTCCCTTTACCACCTCCTCAAAACGCATCGACGTCGCGACACCGAGCAATCCTGAAGTTTCAGGACTCACTCGGAAACATCGTAACCCGTCCACAAGATATTTCCAACATCTTCCTTAAGCAACTACGTCATAAATTCTGGTCAATTGTCATAGAGGGTGATAGTCTCCACAGGCTGCAAGGCCACGTACAACCACTGTACCACACGACTGCTAAGTGTTTGGAACAACCCATCACGTTAGAACAGGTCTTCGCGGCGATCAGGTCCGGAGTAAGGCGCAAAACACCGTAGTTTGATGGCATCTGCCTTGAGTTCTATTCTGCAAATTGAGAGACGGTACACATGGACCTCCTCGAGCTGCAGAACCAAATGTTCCTGCATAAAAACATAAACTCCGTCAGAAACATGGGATTCTAGTATGCCTCCCGAAGTCGGACGGAGATAACACCCCCAACGGGTACCGAACAATTTTGCTCCTAAACACAGATTACAAAATTCTGGCGCGGATCCTGGCACGACGCCTCCGGCAGGTCATGGCTGAACAACTCCAAAACACACAATTCTGTGGAGTCCCCGGCAATTATATCCTAGATGCGCTATCGCAAATTCGGAGCGTAATTGCGCACGCCGAAAACACAGGTATCGCCTTGTGCATCCTGACGCTGGACTTTCACAACACATTTGACCGCATCTCCCAAAACTATGTGTTTCGCAACTTGCAACAATACGGAATACGGCAGTGTTTCATAGAGCGACTACGTGAAACGTACAGTGACGCAACTGCCTCAGTCCAGATTAACGACACTCTAGCGGACCCCATATCGATCCAATGTGGCGTGCGGAAAGGTTGCCCGCTAAGCATGGCCCTCTACGCATTATGCCTGCAGCCTCTCCTCTGCGCGTTGGACCACAACATACAGGGACTACGGGGTGGCCGGAGGAAGAGGTGCCGACCAGTACTTGCATATGCTGATGACGTGACGGTTTTCGTTACCCATCCAACGGAGTTCGCAACCATAGTCAGGCGATACAGTGCTTTCAGTGAGCCACGGGAGCACAGCTCAACACTTCCAAATCGAAAGCAATGGCCCTTGGCGGTTGGAAAGAGCCGGCGACAGAGTTAGGAATAGACGTCCATGATAGCATTAAAGTACTTGTTGTAGGCTTTGGGCCGACTATACCACAATCCATGAACCATAGCTGGTCAGACGTAATACACGCGGTTCGAGCGCAAGCTAGGAGAGCATACGAGTACACTAGAAGCCTTGTTTAGCGCTACGTGCAATTGTGCCTCCTCGCTAAGGTTTATAACGTATATGACACAGATTTTCCCACTAACCACGGTACCCCCACAGCAACTAACGACAATATGCACCTGGTTTATATGGTAGGGGCTATCTTTCGGATACCCGTGACGACGATGCAACGCCCTAAGGAGGACTGCGGTTGGGGTTTCCCAAATATAGGTGCTAAATGCAGGACGCTACCGTACAATCGGATCGAAATGTTGGGGGAAAGGGAACGAACCGTCATTTCGGAGCAGATGCGCAACTGGGACCTTAATGGCACCTTGGCGAACCTTCCTAATGTGACTCGGATCCCCCTAAACTTGTCCACCTACGACACTACGCGATGGATATGGCCTACATGCCCCCTTACGCCGTAGCATAAATGCCTAAGGCCTTCAAAAGGCTTATATATGACGTTCTGGTGCGCATGGAAACAGTTAAGTACAACCCCCTGAACTACGGATAGAGTGAAAATACCCCGGAATACCGTGGGGAAACATATGGAAAAACCTCCACGCATCCACGATGCCTAACACCGTGAAATCGGCGAGGTTTGCGGCAATTCATGATATTGTGTCCACAAATGACAGGTTAGCCACCATCCACCTGACGGGCACAAGCTCCTGTTCACGGTGTGGAAAATCGGACTCCATTCAACACAAAATTACCGAATGCGTGGAGGGATGTCCCATTTGGACTTGGGCACGGCGAGACGGGGGATGATATTTCTTACGGACCACAGGCATATTCCGCCTGACTGGACGATGGATTATGGATTATTGCCCACCTAGTCTACTACCGCCTACAGACCAATAGGCGCTTTTCTCTCATGTACTTTATTGACTTTATGATACGAGCTCGATTGAAGGCCTACCGCCGATCAGGCAAACGTCCTAACACGGACAGGTACCTGGATCTGCTCTGACGCTGCCACCTCGGTGCAGAGAATAAGGGGCGACAACCCGAATGACGGGACCAATCGGAACGCAAGGCACGCACCGCCTCCTCCCCCTTACCACGTACTTGATGGACACAGTCAAGATTGTCGTGCTTTCTTCCATTCTATTGTTCTTACGGTGTATACAGGAGATTGGTAACCTTGTACAGTGACAACTGGATAATAAAGGAGCGTTTTATAAAAAAAATCCCGATGGTGTCATTGGAATTTTTCAGTGACATAATCCTTCCGATCGCTCCATGGCCCTGGGGTCGACTCTGCTTCTAACAGAAATGAATACCAGGTGTATTTCCTGCGGTAAAGGCGGCCGGCTGGCAACTTTACAACCATCCTGTTCCGTTGTCATGAAATACGGGAACCTTAATTTCCTGGAACCCTCTGGGCCACTCCAGGCCTATAACAGGACTACTTTACCTTTACTACTATGGCACTACAATTGGAATATTTTCAATGAATGTTTATACATCATTCAAAAAACACGAATCCTCGAAAACCGGCTGCGTTCTTTGTCTCAGTTAAAAGGAATTTGGAAGAAGCCTGCGTAAATAAAATTATCTCATATGCTTATTTAGTGGTCTGCCTATCTTCCTAAACGGATCATCATGCTGTCCCTGTCTGTGAATATCTCACCTAAATTCTTGAAAAACTTAACAAATTTTCAGGAGACCTGGTATGAACATAATATCATTTGAAGTTTCCATTTCCCACAGTCCGTAATAAAATGTTGGAGATGCTAATGTGTAAGAAGGGAGGAACCTCTTCTCTTAGTCATAAAAAGTTGAAGTAATATTTTTGCATAATGAGACAATCGAAAACGGCTGAGGTGCAAAAAATACCTTTAGACTTATCTTTTATTTTTTAGCTAATGAACATAGGTACAAATCATACGGAACTTGGAAAGAACACGCCTAAACACGCCTGTACATTTTATATGAAATGGTACTTGTAACTGAACAATAACAAACATGGTGATGAAATACGCATATTTGTGATTATAGCTGACGGCTTTAACGTTTACAAAATCGGCATTTCAGTTGGCTTGATAAGTTATTGACAAAAGTAGAGGAAACAACAATAGTATTAAAAAGTCTTAGGGCTTGCAAATCCTAGGCATATATGCAAGGGGAAAGTAATTTTTCAGTCATATCGGAATGCCTTATTTCCCGTTAAGGAATAAAAGTAGGCCAAAAGTGTTACCTAATTATGTATAATGAATTCGGCTGGCTCGGGATTCGAGCGCGTTTGTAAGAACCGGTGTGGAAATTCTTCGTCGGCTTAATAATGTAAACCGCTAAAAAAGTGAATGCATCACAAATGGAGTAACATATAAACGAACCGGTGTCATTTATCGCTTTGTGGGTTACCTACTTATTTGGCTAGTTAACGTGTTAGTCTCTCAGTCGACGGTATCACCGTTCTTCATATAAATGTCAGTGAATTCTGACAGAAAAAACTCAGAAATCGAAAGAAGGATGACATATAACAATCTGCACAACATAATTGTTTCATCTCTTAAAGCATACTGGTTACTGAGCATACCAGTTGCATCAGCATTAGAAACACTAAACTTTTCCCACATGCTGTATGACTGTCACAGTGAACAAGGATTACTTTGTTAAAAATAAAGCATTAACAGGCTAGTCTTTGTAAGGGAGGCTATGAGTTTTCTTGGGTAAAAATTCAGTTTTAAATTTTGTGCCGCTAGATCTCTGCTTCAGAAGCTTAAGGCATCTAGCATAATCTTGTTTTTCAGTGACATCCCTAACGCTGTGTAAGAGAGTAATAATTACCAGCCCAGGTCTCATATTACACAGCAGTAAAACTGGCAACGGATGTCGCTGCGTTGCTCTTATTTCACTTCATCTGCTATATCTCTCCCACGGGTATGACGTTAATCTCTGATAGTGCTGATAACCGCTTTTGATAACGATGGAAACCATCGCGGTACAAGCTTCAGATGGCAGCCGACAGTCTCCAGATGTGAAATTATTTCATCGACATGTGAACTTCATGATTTAAGACTGTGATAACCGAAATGCTAGAAACATGGAGTTAAGGTACGTATATTAATTTTTTTTGTAAGTGTTAAGGTAAGAACTGTGGAAAAACTCACAAGGAGAGTACCTTATGTTTGCATTTTTTGCCTACCGGTAATATTTTTAGAGTGAACAGTGCAAAATTATGGATGGGACGTTTAACACCTCTCAATGTAAGAAATTCCTAACAATGTCTAATCGAAAATTCTCACAGCAAATTATTAGCCTACTTAGGCAGACGGCGTGTAAAAGGAAAAACTATTACAATAAATCATAGATAAACATAGAGTGAACGTGTAGAATAAACTGAATCTTGCTGGCTTATCTATATGTGTGCGTGTGGGGCTATTTTTCCTCTGTTGAAACGTTCCCTTTTATACCTTATCTAATTAACCCTTAAGTACTACCGTTGGTGTATTCTGTACACCAGTTTCAGTTATTTTTGTCTAACGTCTATTTACGTAAACCTACCGTCACCATCCTCCATC
>JGI20166J26741_10343337_pt1 | contig 16303 bp, 10 predicted proteins | sample TergutCu122P5_FD_26741 | JGI IMG/M metagenome (IMG submission 26741)
CTAAGGTTCAAGGTCGGCTCATGCAAGCGCACTAGATTATAATCCATCAGGTGTTCGCATAAAAAAATACGGTCGGATACTTTTCTAACAGACCTCGTATATTCAGCAGCTGTACGTCATTGTACTGAAATGTGCCATACCATGCAGTGTACAGTTTAAAAAAAAATCCATATTTTCTGGAACAGTTCCAGTGGATCTCATTCAGTTCCTTCCACATGTTCTGTCATATCCTCTATGCTTCATATGCTGAAGTCATTGGTCATTGTAACTTTATCTCCTCTGTTGTTTAGTGTGCTTACAATCACCATTTCTTAAGTCTTCACATATAAAGGATTCCTTATACCTCAAAAAATTAGGTCCTCAACAGAACATAGCTAACTGGTTTGGACATATACCCAGGTATACTCAGTTATGGCTTAACCCTTTTTGTGCTACCCTCAGAAAATTGCACATGCAGCACAAAATGTGGTGATGAATTGCATGTTATTTCTTGAATTTTAGTTGTTCAGGAATTAAACATATTACCCATCACTAATGATCTATAAGGGTAAGTATGGAGACACTAGAGGCATAATTTTTCACCTTTGCTACCAGGGGACAGTTGCACATACCAATGAAAAATGGTGGACAGTTCAGTGATGGTTCCAGTGGTGTTGGTACTGCTTTTTTCTTTTTATTGTCAGTTTAACTGATCTTAGCATTTTGAAGTGTCCAGTGAGTACCCTAGACCAGGGATTCATTTTATAGTAACCAAGAACTGCAATGAAATTTTGAACCACTGAACATTTGGATCTAACAGTTTGCACTGTAACTGTCAAGAGAGCCTTGAGACTTGCTGTCCTGGGTAAGGTTTTCAATAGTATTCCTCAGTCCTTACAGACGTGTCCTGAGATAGTGCCTTATATTAGGTCATCATTGCTTGCCTCTGCATCCTTTCTGGTTATACCTCAGTCATCCCATCATGCATTGCTATCTCAGCTTGGCAGTCGAAAGCACATGCTGATGGCACAATTACTGTAATTCCTTACCTCAGTGTTGGTATGTTTACAGTTGAGGAACATGGTTTGATGACTTCTAGAAAATGAATGCACATGTATATTCATGTGTTATGAAAAATGAGGTAGAATAGAAAAAAGTAGGTTACTTATGGCACAAACTTTTGTCCAGTGTATGAGTAAGAATATTTTCAAATAACATAAGTGGCCTGATCAAAAAGTATCTGACCAAGGGCCAGGAAAAACAAGCTACCTAACCTATGGTGATGCAGTCCAAATTCCCATGAAAGAAGTCCCCTTCAGGCACCACACACTTGTTCCAGCGGTCCTTCCATTGTGTGAAGCATTTTTGGAACTGTCTCTTGGCAATAGCGAACAGCTGTGTTGTCGCATTTCATTGTATCTACTCCATGCTTTGAAACCTATTTCCCTGCACAAGCATTTTCACCCTTGGGAATAGAAAAAATTTACATGGGGCCATGTCCAGTGAATAGGGGGGCTGTGGCACTTGTGGGAACTGATGTTCAGCCAAGAATTTCTGGACAATGTGGGACGAGTGGGCAGAGCAGTTTCACAGTGCAGCTGCCAGTCAACTTGCTTCCACGATGCAGGTTGCTTGCACTGCACATCACACAGCCAGTGGAGAACTTAGACATAGTACTCCTTGATAACAGTTTGACCATCTGGTGTATACTCATGATGAATGATGCCTTTATGATCAAAGAAAACTGTCAGCATCATTTCCACCTCACTCTAGAATTGGCGTGCCTTTTTTGGCCTCGGAGTCGTTCTTTGTGATGACTGGGCTTTTATTTCCGGGTCATACTCACAGACCCAAGATACATCACTGGTAATCATTGTCTTTATGAAGTTAGCATCTTGATCAGCACATTGCAGCAGATTTCTGGCTACTACAAGGCGAGTCTCTTTCTGCTCGACCGTCAGCAGTTTCGGGAAAAATTTCACTGTGACACACTTCATGCCCAAATCTTCTGTCAGAAGGGACTGTACTGAACAAAATGAAAGCCCCAACTTGTCTGAGGGCTCTCTAATTGTTATTCCAGCACAGCAGAAGGCACTTAGTCAGCAGTTGGTTCCTACTTGTGGAGGGCCTCCCTGAACGTTCACCATCCTCTGCTGGTGTGTGTTCCTCTTTGAACTGCATAAACCACTCCTTAACTTGAGTACAGCCCATTGCCTTTTCCCAAAGGACTTCTGAATCATATCTTAGGTTTCTGAGCAGGAGTGCTGAAGTTTCTGGCAAAACTTGACGCAGATGCGCTTCTAAACTTTCTATCATCATCCATGCAGCAGACACAGCACACACAACAGGTTTTGGCCGATTGCCAGCAACTAGCAATCCAAGCAGGAAGCAATAATTCATGCAAGTGCTAAGGGGTCCAAGGTCACATGCACCCCACTCCCTGCACCAAGCACTTTGTTTAAAATAAAAAAAATTTGGTCAGATACTTTTTGAACAGGCCACATACTGCCAGACACAATCATATTAATTGAAAAAAGGTGACACCATCAGTCATAACAGTGGGTTTACTGCTAATTGGTTATTTGAAACCAGATCAAATAAATGGGATTTATCTGTAGAATACCGTTTCTCATTAGCATCCAATCATGTGGCAGTACAGCTTTAGAATAAAAATATTTGAAGGCAAGCAAGGAAAATGTTATCTTTGCCATATTGCCAGGCAGAAGAAATAAAACAAGAAATCAAAGAAATGTTTGTAAAAGACACTCTGTGACTAAAAGATTAACTGTGTCATCTTTAGGTTCATACAGACTGGTGGTCATTGAAAAATTAAGCAGTTTCAGTATCAGCAGCAGTAGCCACTGTGCAGAGACATCCAAGGTATGATGTGAGGTTTTAGGCTTTCACAGTGGTGTAGTTGAGGTCCCTATCTTTTTAAGGTGTGATTCTGTGTGACTGGGTAATTGATTCCTGATGTTTTGAGACAACATAGTGTCATAAAGAGACCGCCATGTTTTCTTGAAGAGTCAGGAACCTATGGCCCACTGACACAACATCACGTCCCAGAAGAAATGAGACTTCAATGTATGCGTTAAATACTGTTGATACTGCCTTGTCTGAATTGTTGGTAATCTAGTAACTGTGTCCATACTGCAGAATGGCTCCATCTGGGATGGCCTGGAACACTGGAAGAGTAATTTGGACAAACGGTTTGAAGGTGTTGAGGAGTGCTACATTTGCTTCTCTGTTGTACACAGCTCAAATCTTGAGATCCCTCGGCAAAGTTGTTCCAAATGTAAGAAGAAATTTCACTCCACATGCTTGGTGAGTAAAGAGTATATCCTGATACCCAACTGATGTCACCCCTTTTTCCAGCAAACCTCTCTTTTCACAAATACATTCTATCTGCATCCAATCACCAGCTGCAGTCCTGCTGCAGACAGGGGTAACAGAGGAGGAGGTTGCAGGTAATGTCACGTAATAATGCATTTCCTTTTTCTCTTTCAGGTCAAGTGGATCAATACAAGCAACAAAGCAACCTGCCCCATCTGCCGCAATGTATTTTAACTTTGTGAATATTTTAAATTGACACCACTGTTGTGATTGTAAATTGAACATCATGGTAATAAATACTAACATTTGTTGGAATTATTTAGCTGAATGGAATGTAATAAGAATAATGTATTGAGAGTTAGTTACATATTTACCAGCTTATATATGGAATTACCTCATGGGGATGCTATGCTGTGATACGTGCACAGTAACTGTTATACTTCATATCTGGACTAGCTCTGGATCCCACCCATTCTTCTTTTGCAGGGGTGAAGTTGCCAGAGCAAAGTTAACTTTCCACAACCCAGTGTGACAAGGCTAAAAAATGTACGAGACCATACCTTCACTGCCCCATAGATACAGATCTTTATAGCATGGCACTTAATTAAGCAAAGACAACTTTATCTCCCACTGCATAATACATACAAGGCAATAAAAACACTACTCCTGAAAGGTGGAGTGTTCAGTTTTACATAAGAAAATTTATATTGTCATTAATTCCATTAGAGAAATCAATTAAAAATAAATGACTAATTACTAACATCGTAAAAACATAGCTTCCTAGAACTCATTCTAGAAATTTCCCTGATATCAATCTGGCTGTGGAACATTATGCTATGAAGGTCGTCTGGTCTTGGTCAATACTGTCTCAGACATTCCATATCATCACAAGATTTCCTTCATGATTCATTGTAGTTCTCTCAATTAAAAGCTTTCATATTATCAACCCACACAAAAGTTCACTATATTTATAAAAACTTCAGTTACTTTTCAGAAATTCACCAGCAGAGAAACATAATATTCATTTACACACTGAGATCTGGTGGTTTGTAGAATGGTCGGCATCGTTCATAGTACACTTTTGTTGTTTGTTCCCGAAGTACTTCTTCTACATTCAGCTCAGCTTGCAGTAATCGTAGCTAGAAAACAAGGAAAATTAGTTTGCCAATGGGTAGTGGTGGTAGTGGTAATGGCAACAAAAAATGATAAGGATAAAAATACAGCAACACTGTAGAAACAGTAGAAATTACTTATTTTTCCTTCTTATACCTTTGTTTGCTCCTTTCTTAATGTTTTCAGGAGGTTTGAATCTTCACTCTTTTCTCTCTGCTCCCACAGGCCACGTACTCTGTCAGCAGAAACTGTGATACATCTCTTAATAGCTGCTTCACGATTTTCATAGTTATTCTTCAACTGAAAACATACAAAACAGTATGTACCTCAAAACTGTATCAACAATCATTACTGCTACTACAGTGAAATGACTTCATGAGCATCTGTGTAGTGTGCCTCTCTACATTAAAAATTAAGTATATACTCTAACAAGGACAAGAGTGGGAAGATATACTTGCAGTATTCAAATCAAGTTTCAAAAAGACTGTAATGAGCAGAAAAATATGCGCGTTATAAAACACATGTTCATTGCTGTGTTTACAAGAGCCTGGCACTGGCCTGTGTTCTGAGCTGGATGAATCCAGTCCAAACCCTTGCACACTATTTCCCAAGTTAATGCTAATGCATTAGAGTACATAAAACTGTGTACCTTATTTGAGAGGTTGTATCACCTTGATCTTTGTTTTAATGTTTGCCTTTATTTTAATACTGTCTTTCTGTTTTGGGTGCTGTTTGTCTCTGGGTTCCAGCTGGTAATCACAGTGACTTTGTCATGTTCAGTGTTATCTGACTGCAAGAACTGTCCTGAACAGAAGTGCAAAAGCTATTAATGGTGTTTGTTTATATGTTGATATTATTAAACAGAATTAATTTTTTCCCCCTACCCATATTTTGTGTTAGTTTATCTTTTGAAGTACATTTGTGGGGTATTTAAAGGTATCCATTATAATTATGTGTAATATTTCTCTTTTCTTGTCCGACCTCGGATTTTTAATTGGCTGAATGTACTGTATTGGTTTTTGTTTTGTCTGGAGTTTTGTTACAATCTTGTTTGTTGTTTATACTCAGGCTGACTTCATTATTATCAATCAGGCTGTTGAGCCAGCACATTAGTAACAAAATTATTATTTTTTTTATTATGAATCTACAGCAGTTTAGCTGGTTTTCATGGAGTCTGTGTCATTGACTAAGCACTTCTTCATTACTCTGCTAAAAACTTTCTAAGTATATGGCATGTGTTAAGTATTACTGCTTTCTGCATTAGAATGTATATACCAGGGTGAAAATTGAGCAGTTTGAAACTGTCATGTAGGTTTTTTTTGGGGTGGGGGGAGGGGGATGGTGCTAGTACTAATGATACTATATAGACTACGTTCAGCTGCCATATTCTTGTCGGGTGTTCTGTTAGGTTTATTATTATTATTCCTCAGGTGTTATGCTGGTTGGTCTGATTTATAATTATAGCTTCTACCAGACAAATTACAAAGTTTGTCAGTGGTTATTGCTGAATATAGGAATTTGTGAACAATGTGCAATGTTCCAAGTAGTGCTGCCCTTTCAATGTTGTTTTTGAGATTCCTTCTTCCAGGTTTATTAGCTAACATGCTTGTGCAGGGCGTTCGACACCACAGCAGTTGCCGAAGGGTGCCACTGTCACCTACCAGTGCTGTTCAATTTCCTTATGCATTCAGGATGTTACTGTCATGCAGCATTTCAGTGTTCTCAGCATTAGAGATGGCTACAGCATTTACATTTACAGCTATCACATCTATTACCCTGTATTTCCTTATCACTTACCAGTATGTTTTCCCAGTAAATTTTGTACCTCTCAGCTGTAGCTCTCTCTGGTATATACTTAAACAGAATAGATTGCAATGAAGATGCTTCTCAGTAAGCTTCCTGATGTGTGTTTAGCCATACTATATTGTCCCTAGTTGTTTATTCTGTTGGTATACACATGGAACTAGTTAGACTACCTAAAATGTAATCTGAACATCAGAATCCATACCCGTGTTATATTTACAATGAGCTAAAAAGACTGTCCTAACATAAAATCAGTTATGTCTATTTAAACACCAGTTATATGATACAACCGCAACATGCTTTAACCAACAATTTGATCATTGTGTGGATCAGTCATTCCTCCTGCAGATGATTGTATTATTGGTTGAAGCATGTTGACACTGTATAACTGGTGTTTAATAGACATAACTCATTTTGTGTCAGGGTGGTCATTCTTATTCACTAAACTTAAAATGTGCTTTAAGTGAAATCTTTGGTGAAAGAAACTGAATTTGGGGAATGCTTACCATCACTTAGACCAAACTCTTTTGTTTACCCAGCTGCTGTCTAAAAACAAGACAATACTATAATGCTGTAGCTGGCCTGATATCATACTCGGGAGCACTAACTCTTCTCAGGGAATATTACGTTTGGTGGTCACAGGAAATGTCTATCGACTTGAAAAAAAAAATCATGGTTATATCACTACAAGTTTGTTACCAGTTATTTAATTCACATAAGCTTGGTTGTCAGAACTAAATCTGTTGTGTCCAGCACTGCAAGAAGATTTTATCAAAACACCTCTTTATTATCATCCCAGTATTTTCTTTCAACTTGCTCGCACAAGTCTCTGCCAGGAATTGTCTCAGAACTCAGCTTGGGCTAGCTTCACAACCACATCCCAATCAAGCATAAACAGCTGTCCGATTGATGTAGGCCTAAAGCTTCAGAGGATGTCTTTGTTCACAGAGGGTTACAGTGGCAATACGGTCACAACCTTTAGCTAAGAGTAGGCTGAATCCCTCTGCATGACAAACACTTCATAAACTTAAAAACCACAACCTTGAGCTCCGCACCTTCCCAGTGTGCCAATATACTGCACACAAACTGGAATTCTTATTGCTCAAAGTCCTAAATTTATATTTAATTCTTCTGAATGTAATTTTGCATATCTATCCGCTGAGCATATGTCTGATCCAGTTTTGAACCAGGATCATCGGTAACAGTATAACCTGGGATGTAGTACACAGATTTTACCCAGGTGTTCTTTACTTTCAAGAGTCATATATTTTCATGGGACACACATAAATGTATTTCATGTACAACCTCTCCTGGGCTGAATTTACACAAACCTTACAAATGTTCAACAGTATTACATGTTTATCTGTTATACCAGATTTCACCAAATCAGACAATAAATGTGGAAAATACAGACAAAAATTGATTTACACCCTTAAGTAAAGTGTGACTGTCACTGGGCTGAATTTCATGAAACTTGTGCTTGGTAATGATTTGTATAGGACACTACTGAATTTAATCAAAATCCATCAACCAGTTTAGTGGCTGATACTAGGTCACAGACAAACAAATGGATGTTTGTGGTTCTCACATAAGGCATTCTTGTTTCTTACTTCATAAAGAATACTTAAAAATAAGAAAATTAATTTAACCTGTTGCTTTTATGGAAGTGAAACTTGGTCTCTCACATTATGGAAAAAACAGATTGAGGGTGTCTAGGAAAATACCAGAAGCTATGAAGAAGGAATTAATGAGGCTTCATAACTGTACTGTTCATCAGTATTATTATTAGGATGATCAATTGAAGGATGAGATGTGAAGGGAATATAGTGCACACTGTTAATGGTTGGAAAAACTGAAGGGAAGAGACTATTCAGAAGATGCAGACATATAGTCATGTTACAGCTGAAAGGTGCAATAGCCAGTCTCTGTTGCTGCTGCACCACGCACCTCAGGGGCTCAGGACCAGGTTTTATTCTAGTCATGAAGGTTAATCATACTGTCTTGGGAGTGACCTTTGAGGTCACAGTCCTTTTCGGTAGTATGTATTTACAGTTTAATGCATATACTGCTATGAAGTTTTGAGCAACATAACATACATACATGGCCTCCATGAGTCCAAGCCTTATATAGCAGATCATGCCTTATCTTACTCAGCTTTTGCTATGAATAAATTTTAGTTACTCGAACGTTCATACACTTGACTTCATCACATTTTCCATGTTGGGCTTTGCCTTGTGCAGTGTTCCTAACATTTTAATTGCTATTTAATAGGATTTCTGCCTGCTGCCTGTGTAATTGTGTGATTAAACCATACATGTATGAAATTTCAAAAGCCACATCCACATGTGGGTCTTGGTGTACCTTTGAAATTACAGGATAATATTAAAATGGATCTAAATGAAATACAGTAGGTGAGGGTAAACTGCATTTATCTGGCCCAGGATAAAGACCACTAGCATGCTCTTGGGAATACAGTATTGAACTTTTTAATGCCATACCATTCTATTATACTTCCTTTATTAAATGCAGTAAACAGCAAAATACAGAATTATAAATTGATATTTTTATTTCACGCAGCCTGACATATTCCAGTCTATGAACATTATGAAGGATGCATGTAAGAGTAGAGGGAGTACATTGGGTGCTGCAATGACCCTTGCGCCTCCACAGTTTCTGAACTTTTGTGCAACAAGGGTGCATGTTGTACACTTGCACAGACTACTTTAGGTGTTACACTGTACAAGTAATATTGGATTTGGTAGTAAAGGAATGTATGAAATATATTTTTAAACTGATTCATTGCATATCCTCCCATCTACTTCCCAACTGAAATGTATAAATTTCATAGTTGTCCCATGCACATTACATGCCTGGCCTGTCTCATCATCATCATTAATGTGGTCACTTTAATAATAATTGTTGAGGATTATATGACCTGGGAACTGATAATGATCCAATGACAGAAACATGTCAGGCTGAATAAATTTTGTAAGTGCTGTATTTAATGAATGGTACTGAACCTTTGGGCTCCATAAAGGCCTAGCTGGGTGTTTATAAGCTTTTCAACTACCTGACTCCATTCAGTTAACTATAACTGTTATTCTACCATATGAATGTACATGTGCCCAGAAGATTGCATATGCATGCACAAGTTAAATCCTCATTTATCAGTGTGTCATAATAGAAGAAAATATATTGTGTGTACAGTATTTATTTTTGTAGACAATTTTCTTAAACACTAAAGACTGTCAATTATGTGTTGGAACACAAGGATGCATATAATATATACTAAGAAAGATGAACTCAAGTTTCATGCATGTATGTGGGTACCAACTTGAAAGGATGGCTTGAAGAAAAACTACCTGCATTGCTGCCACTAAGGCAAGGGGAACTTGATGTAGAGGTCAAGATGTATACACTCAAATTACATCTCAGTGAATTTACAGTGTTCATTGGTTAAACATATTAACCTTTGATACAGAGTGATGTAGGCCATAAGTCATTAGCAGTGACTTCTTTTGCAAGCACTCTTGTCAAGTCAGTCTGTATATGAAGTGTAAACTTCACTTTATGATGACCATGTCTACAGAACTGACTGTATGTACATGTCCCATTATGATCAGCATTAAAACAGACACTAGCAAAGGCTGCCATATCAATTGAAGGGCTGGAGATCGTGCAACATTCTGTACAACAGGTTATCTGTCTGGAAACAGGGAGAGTGAAGTGGCTGCAGAACATTAAGCTTCAATTATGATTGTGTTGAACATTACCTACACTTCTTACACACAGCACACTATGATGCTTCATGGAGTACATATTTCACATTTCAACAACACAAGCAAAACTATTAGTTTTTCTCATACATTACAACACATTATATACAGGCCACGAAAATGGATTAGATTAAATATAACTATTGAGATATATGAGTACATTTAGTAGTGGTTTAAATCATATTTATCATATCTTATTCAATTTGTTGAAATCACAAAAAAATGGTAACAATAATACCGTTCAGAGATACTCTTCCTTATATAGGGAAACAAATTATGGAGATCCCCTGGGTTCAATATTAGGACCAAAAGAATTTCTGTTATACATAAATGATTTAACAGGATATGTGCAAAATGCTAAATTGGTTCTATACGCAGATGACACCAATATACTTGTGGTTGAGAAAGACATAAAAGTATTTGAACTTAAAACTGCATTAGTAATGAAGCAGCTAGAGGCATGGCTGCTTGACATTGAACTTGTTGTTAATACTGCTAAAACGTGTGCTATGTTATTTCATTCCAGTGAGCGGAAATATGTTGATAAACCAAATATTATGTACAACAACACAGTTATAGCATATAGCCCAAATATAAAATTCTTGGGTATTACACTCACATAAATCCTAAAATGGAATGCCCAAATTGATATATTATGTAAGAGCTTGAATAGGTCATATTTTATGATAAAATCTTGAAAAGAGGTAACAAGTCACCACTCAGAATTCTATATCGTGCATATATTCAGTCTCATATGAAGTACAGTATTATATTTTGGTTCACAGATAGTTATAGTAAAAAAGTTTTCTGTCTTCAAAGAAAGGTGATACATTTTATTTTTGGGGTTAAAGGACATGCATCCTATAGGAATAGTTTTAAGGCACACAAGATTGTAACAGTGGTTTCAATTTATATTTTAGGAGTATTATGTTTTATAGAAAAGTATCATATGAATATTAAACATAATTATCATGTACACAAATATGATACCAGAGGCAGTTATGACCTCATGTGTTAGGTGTACCACATCTTTATAACAAAACAGTGTTTTAAATATGGGCATAAAATTATATAATAAATGGCCTGAAAAAAAAATAAAGAGTTTACACAGAGTAATAATTTTAAAAAAGAGCTGAAATCAATACTTTTGCAAAATGCTTTTTATACTTTAAAAGAATATTTACAGGCAGCAATGTAGTAGATATGTGTATTGGGAACTGGGGTAAATAACTATAATTACCCACATGCTCATAATTTTATATATTGTTCTAGTCATGTGGTGGCTTTTGAATGTGGAAGGTTCGTGTTTGATCTATGTGTTTTATTTGTCTGTTGGTATGGTATGTATATTATTATAACTTGTTCAGAGTTTTGTAATGTGACTATATGGATGCAAATAAATACAATAAAATAAAGTGATTTTAGCTGAGTAAGTAAATTCAATATACCCTCTGGTAACAGACAAGAAACAAATTCTACCTGATCAAATAGTTCTTTACATGAAGAAGAAGCATCTATTTGACCCTTAAATGAATCAGTTGGGATTGAAGTGTTCAACACGTAAATGATTTTATCATCTAATGTCCTCATCTTCTTCAGAGCATCCTGGAAAAATAAAGTCAGTCACTTTCATGATGTTAAGATAATGTTTTGGTGGGGAAACCTGAGGGAAAGAGCCCACTGGGGAGACCCAGGTGTAGATGGAAGGATAATATTAAGATGGATCTTCAGGAAGTAGGATGTGGGGATATGGACTGGATTGAGCTGGCTCAGGATAGGGACAGGTAGCGGGCACTTGTGAATGCAGTAATGAACCTGCAGGTACCATAAAATGTGGGGAATTTCTTGACTGGATGCAAACCGGTTTGCTTCTCAAGAAGGACTCTGCTCCATGGAGTAAGTAAGTAAGTAAGCATTTACTTACTTACTTACTCCATGGAGCAGAGTAAGATACCGTGAAATTTAGTATTTGGCCAGTTTTTTTTTATGTCCAGTCTGGTTATTTAATTTTTCAGTTGCTGAAGTCTGCCTTGACAGAAAGAGTGATTAATATACAATAAACATTTTATTGAATAATTACATCAATAAACTTCATTGTGAAAGTCAACACAGGTCAAAAATAGGAACCAAAATTTTAAAATAATTCTTATTCCAAATCAGGAAGCAAAAAATTTGCAGTGAACATCTTTCAGATATATGTTTGAAAAATAATCAGAACTTTGTGGATGTTGGGCGAATTGGATGGTTAGTGGTTGTGTGTCATGTGAGAATTTATATTTTATTAGCAATAAAAGTTTATTCTTATTTAAATGCAATTTCAAATTGCATAATGTATGGTATGTACATTCATGTTTCTTGCATACACATACAAATAAAGAATAAACAAGAACCTCCCCATCTTGTAATTTCTTTCACTTTTGTGATCCACATACCTGATTAAACCTTAAATGGCTGACTTCATAGGCTCTCAAGATGATGTGAAAAACTGTTGTGATATGTAAGTTAACAAAATGTGTTTCAAAGAAGCAACCTTTTGATACAGAGACTGGTTAATTTGTGTTGGTAATAATGAAATATGTTACTGTATGTCAAACTGCATGAATATGTATCATTTGCTTAGCAAAAATAACACAAATGCACTAAAAATGAAATCAAGAACAAGGCTGCGTCCAAGTTTGTTTTTGACTGCTGCAGTGCTCCTAAGCAGGTTCTTTCCATCATACAGATCTTACAAGATGCAGTCAGCCATTCTTTATCTTCTGTGGTACTTCTTTTTTTTCTCATTTGATCACCGAACCTGTATCTTATTTAGCTTTCTCATACATCCAGCACTGACCAGACACAAGTCTTGACTGTTTATCTATACTCACACTGTCTGATTTTCACCTCCCGTGTGTCTTAACTTCCATGTGAACGCTGACAACTTCCCCATACCATTACAGTTTAATAAGGTATGCACAAAGACCTTTCAAATGTAATTGTCTATACATCTAAAATATGATTTGCAACAAGCAAATGCAGCAAATGTCAGTGACCAAGATTTCATTAATCCAGCGATTGATAATTAGTTTCCGTGTAATTTTATATTTGTCAACATGCCACACCATATACATAAGTGTACTAATACTCTTTATGATTATGCCATAATTAATTATTAATACTTATGTTTGTTTAACGTACGAACTTAAAAAAAACTGGAAACGTATTTACGAGTAAATTTGGTGGGACCGGGCCCTCGTCTTATAAAAAAAGAATTTACCGGGCCGCGGTCTCACAAAGGTTGAGTAACACTGCTCTACACTCCACTTGTATGGAAATCGGGAATGTGGATTGCATCACCGTAACAGGACACATTAACACGACCCTCAAGTTACGGAAAGACTACATGTATATCATGTCCAACAGCGAAATTTTTCCTGCTCATAAACGGGGGGCTCCTCTCGCGGTTACGTCTTGAACGGGGTGACTATCCACTGGATCCAATGGCTGGACCAGTACCCCGAATTATGAAGGATTCTCTATTTTAAAAAAACCATGTGTGGGGCGTTGCTTCGTCCAAAAATGTCAAGAGAACTCAGCCGAAACACTCTGTTACGTGTAAGTCACAAGATTTATAGTTCTGTCTCATAACATCAAACAAGTATTTCAATTTTAAGTACCGGCATTACGGCCTGGTTCTTGCAGTTATATAGGTTAGGTCAAAGGATTTTTAAATTTTGATTCGTAACTATTCAAATACATTACTGGCAATTTAATTAACGAAAATAAACAGTATATCAAGTCAAGTTGAAAATAATCAATGTAATTATCACCTGAAATTCTAGAAAATCCCCACATTCCATTACCACGGGAGCAGCCATTTTCAAGTAACCTCGTCACCGAAAAGAAACTCCCATCATCCTTTAAAAACGGCAGACCTTGAAGTTGAAAGCTACTGAGTGCAGAAGTTTCTATGAAAGTTTCCCTTTAAAAAGGCCAGAGAAAAGCACAATAAAAAGGTAAGATAACTTTCCAAATATCAGTTTATGCAAAATACCGATTAAATTAAGTACTATATTCGTGAATGTAGTAAGCATGCACGTTTTGTATGCTGTTTGTCAGCTGCAGTCCTTGGAGATAATCAGTTTCTCATATGACCCGTCAATTTCTGTATTTCATGACATTGAAATGTAGATTCTCTGGGTTTCGCACTTTCGTGTTCCTTTTTATACATACGTTGGTGCTGTAAGTACCGTTCAATATATTTAATTCGAAAGTTGTACGTCAAAAATTTGTCCCATGCGGGTCATCATTAACCCCAGAAAGTTTAATGGACAGGCGTAACTGGAGTAATTAAGTCGTAACCTCTAAAATTATATGTATTGTTGTAGATGTTGGGGCCTACACATAAGCACCGCTATAAAAACATGGGACTGGATTCCCATGAGCTTAGGAGGCGGCGTGAAGAAGTAGGAGTCCAACTGCGAAAGCAGAAACGGGAACAGCAACTATTTAAACGCCGTAACGTTTTTATGCCCGGATCATCAGATGAAGATGGAAGTATGCAGGTACATAGTACATTTTAGTGACAAAATTAATTTATGGCTTGTAGCATACAACTAAAGAACACATACTGTGTTTGAGCGAGGTTGAGGTTTCGTCTTATTCATACAAACTCAAGTCAAAAATATTTACTCCACCACGTTTAGGCTTTAGGGTTTCATTTTAGTTATAGAGAGGCAGAGGAAATGGATTTTCTATGCTTAGAATTCCTTGATACCTTTTTTCCTTACATTGGCAATTGTCCATGTATGATGCAGTCAGTGTTGTCAGTCGTCATTCATCATGGTTTCTGTTACGTTAGCACACTCAGTCATAAATTATGCTTCTCTTGTACAAATAGCAGTCTTTTGAGATATTGTTGCATGTAGAATTGCCAACACTTTAATGTTACTGGGGAATTTACTGACACTCCTCATGCTGCTATTCTGTGTTCAATCTGAAAATGTATATTAATAGATTTACTGTCAGGATCTTAAAGGTCAGCTTTTCCCTGAGTGTCAGGTTTTAAAGTGTGGGTATGAGGTTTTGCACTACATGGAAAAAGAAATTTCACATCCATTGAAAGGGGTGGGGAGTGGGGGAATTTAAACACAAAGGTGATCGAATAATGCAGGGTATACAGCAGGTACAGTGAAGGTGTGGAATACAGACAGGTTTTTGTCAGAAGCTCTCAGAGGATGCGACTGCTAGGAAAAACAGTGTAGTTGGGAGATTAATAGTAATAAGGCTCTTCAAACAGTATGGTGTGAGGTTGTTAAGTGGGTCTGGTTATGATCCAGTGGCAGGGTATTTTAATCATAGTAATTAATCTTTGTGTTACATAAAAAGGAATGAAATTTCTTGACCAGCTGAGTTACCCTCAGCTTCTCAAGATATATTGTGTGCTGTACAATATTGGTGACCCAGTGCCCATCAGAATAGCCAAGGAATTGTGGCTGATTTTTGGTAGGAGCAAGAGATTTTTCTTCTCTTTAAAGCCTACAGACTGGCCATGGGGCCCATCCAACCTCATATTCAGTAGATGGGGGGAGGGGATCTCTCCCCAGGGGAAAGTGGGGGAGGGGTATTGAAGCTGACAACTTACCTCCATCTAGTGCCAAGTTTAAGAGTGAGTGGAGCTTGTCCTCCCATTCCTGCATATGCGTTCATGGTGTCACAGGGACAGCTTTGCTCTACCTTTACTACTATTGTGTGTTGTTTTATTGGCTTCTTTTGTACTTTATTGTATTGGTGACCTCAGATGTAAGGACAGTGTGAATGTGTGTTACTGTTGTGGCTTCTAGGATGATAACTTACCTCTCATCAATGCACCAGGCATCACACCGGGCATGGTGCAAGCACTTTATAGCAGTAATGTGGAAGATCAGCTAACTGCCACGCAAAAATTTCGTAAACTCTTGTCCCGTGAACCAAACCCTCCCATAGATGAAGTTATTCAGACTGGAATTGTACCACGTTTTGTAGAATTTCTTCGGAACAATACCAACTGCACACTTCAGGTAAGAATTAAAACAATACAGATCAGTGGAAGGTGGAGTGGATTTATGTTTTACAATCAAAAGTACCAATCTTCACCCAGGATGTGGAATCTTTTCATAGCAGTGTTGTAATTTATAGCAACTGGAACACTATAGAAGGTATAACACTCCCTTGAACAACTATGACTATACATTAATTACCAACTTGATGCACTGATTATTATTTATTCATAAAATACTATTCTCCTCTACATGTTTCGAGCATCAAGTGCTCATCTT
>JGI20166J26741_10344449_pt1 | contig 16301 bp, 4 predicted proteins | sample TergutCu122P5_FD_26741 | JGI IMG/M metagenome (IMG submission 26741)
CCCAGAATGCAGCGTACCAGAGCCATACCAGTCGCCTGACTGAACTCTGGTCTCTGCCCAGACCGGCCCAAGGGCTGAATACCAATAATAATAATAATAAATGCTATAGAGGAATATTAGTAAATAATGGGCTCCAAGGATGTGGAAAAACGCGGTAATGGCATAATTTCAGTGGAATTTTATACGGTTCGTTCCGTGCACTCTCAATAACCAGTTCACAACACTCAACAAACAAAAGCGCACAATTCGATATGTTCTATATTCCTTGCATTAATTAGATTCAAAACACTTATTAAAATAAATTGTAATGTAATTTATGCATAAAGTTCACAATGCTTTTCCTTTTACTTTTATATTATAGTATCAAATAGAGTATTCCTGCATGTTTAAATTTTGATAGTTGAGGTTTGTGAATTGGTTTCAGTGGAATCATGGCATTTGCGTCGATGACTGAAGAAAGAAGAAAAAAAAGGCAAATCTCATCTAGCGATAGACCATTTTCGGTCAATGTTTGAACCCGGCACCTATGAAGGAGTAATAACCAGTAACTGGAGGTGTTAAAATTGTGTCGAGGGAGATTCTGGCTGGGAAGTCTGTGAAGACTGTTTTTCCGAGCCACGGCTTGTGGCCTTATTTCCTCTCTCACAGCCCGCCACCCCCAAGACCCATATGGGCAGTGTCCAGTCAGTCCTCCCTCTGGTTGATATGTGCGAGCGCGTAGGAGTTTCTGATTAGAAATCTAGCAAAAGCAAGCGAACCAACACTGCGAGATAAATACCTGCAATCTTTCCCTAGACTGGAGAGATAGATTGGGGTGTGCCTTGTTTTCCACCCTCATTCCAATCCCTTCTTTCTCCACACCTTCCCTTTCCACACAATCCCGTTCTTTCGTTTCCACCTTACAATTCATCACTTCACCCACACACTGTTTCTCTTCTTACACTTCACTCTCGCTCGTAAGCAAAACCTGACAAATATCAGAAAAGAAAACTTTAAGCCAAATGTTACAAAACGAAATATTTTTCCAAATATACCTTCCTGTAGAAGGGTTTCCTTTTTTTTCTTCTTTTTTTTTCTTTCATGTGACCGTGCATCGTTAACGTATTCTTTTAAGTACAACCAACAAGACGCAATGTTATACAAAATTCTTTATTACTGTCAATGCTCTACATGTTTCGGACGGTTTCTTCGCCCATCATCAGGAGCTCAAGAACTGTATACACAGCATCTGGTTTGTGCCAGGCTTGCTTGCTACTACCGCTAGCGTGGTTGAGTTCCAACTCAACCACGCTAGCGGTAGCAGCAAGCAAACAAGCAAGTTCTTCAGCTCCTGATGGTGGGCGGAGAAACCGCCCGAAACATGTAGAGCATTGACAATAATAAAGAATGTTGTATAACGTTGTATCTTGTTGGTTGTACTTAAAAGAAGTGTTTCCAACTTGGCCACGGGATCGAAAACCTCTGTGTGCTAGAGTAGCATAAGTTATTGCGGTGATAAGAAGAGTAAAATATGGCATATGAGATTCAGAAGACGTGCATTCCTTTAGCAGTTATACAAATTTAAATTCAGTGGTACCTGCCAATAGCAACAGGGAGATAATTAAACCCCTTGTGGCCCATCAGTTTATTTGTGTTACCTAATTAGGTAAAAGTGTTTACAAATTAGAGGAAAGCCGCACATTTGTGTCAGGGCCACGTGTAGCTCACTATACCGCGTGTTGGATACCCATAAATTTAGTCGATGTTTCCCTTATCGGACGTGACGCCGTGTATTCTGGGAGATCTTTCAGTACACTGCTGCATTATCGTATTGGGTCGTTGATGATATTTCTGTCGCAACTGACATAACGGCTTAGAGTTTCTTCGGTAAGTTGTAATTATTCAGAGGAAAGTGCTACCTCCGTAATCGGGGATAAATTATCATTCCTCTAGCCGAACAATAAAGCCAGAACATTTTTTTAACGTTTTGATACATATTTGTCAAACGATACTTCGTAGCATTATGTAGTCACTATTACTCATAGTCACAACTTTTAGAACCTCAAACTTCACACACGTTTAAGTGCATTTCGTTTTGAGGCTGAACTATCCAGGCTTCTTAGGGAAAAAAAGCATACAAAAATAAAAATGACGTATATTTGAATAAAAAATTTATTGTTTCAAGAACAGAACGTGAGGAACGTAAAAATACAGGCGACACCAATAATTAATTTTGTAATTACTAAGTAGTTTTTAGTGGAATTTAGGAGTGTGGTCATAGACGAACACCTCTCTATATCATTTCACAGTACTTAGATATCTCCCTAAAAACTGCAGCTCTTAATTGAAAACTACAAAACACAACTTGACAAAGAAACAGACGCAGAACTTCACTGAATTTGCAATCCGTTTCGCATGAAACTATTAAGTGACGAGCCCTAGAGACAATGTTTGTCCCTTCTTTATGGATAGGGCATACCTTCATATGATTTAAGATAATATACTGATAATAGTTACTAACCTAATCACACCGAAACTTGAAGACCAGAGGTTGACTGTGTAGCGATTTGCATATAGATATACGAAGTGTAAACCGAGATATTTTTTCCAAACTTTAAGAGATAGTTACAATTTGTACTAAACAGAACCTTTCACAACTTGAGCCAAAGCCTAGGTTCACACAGGGTCACAGAAAGTAAGAAATTTTTATTTTTGTCTGAAAGAGGAAACAGATGAAGCCTCCGTAACTTCAGACACAATCTGGCGCAAATCAGATTACTCTAAAATATCCCATAAATGTATCAGATTACTTAGTAACCTTCAGAACCACAATGGACAAGCTAAAATAGACTTACAAAATTCCCCTAACTTAAGTCATGTAGGCAGCAAGATACAGAAAGTCAGCTATGCCGCGGCTCTGATTCGCTGCCTTCATCAAGTGCTGCCCATAAATCTGGCCACACCGGGGTTAGTTCGATTGATAACATGACGGAGCAGTATGCCCTCCCTACACACCCTTCTCTTCAACCCCTACCAGAATTACAACACTTTCCCATTTTGGTTTCTCCTTCATTTTCCTTTTTCCTCTTTTACTTTCTTATTTTCTTTTCCGACTCCACATTCATGAAAGGAAAAAGAGGTAGACGGCATTAGAATAAATATTGGCTAGAGGGTAGGAGATAAGGTCCATGTGTCCAGTCAGAAAGCCACGTTGCGTTTTGTGATTAAAATTCATTACAATGCGGATACTACGTAGGAATTGGTGGAGAGGGGCGGCAGTCTGCTGAATTAATGTTATCCTCACAAAGTTGACCACAGGGTGTTCACAAGTCTGCACAGTGGCATCAGTCAACCGGTTGTTATCCTCACAAAGTTGACCACAGGGTGTTCACAAGTCTGCACAGTGGCATCAGTCAACCGGTTGTGTGGCTCTAAATGTATATAATGACGAAATTTTGTTCTTAATTTCAGACTTCTTTCCCGGAACTATCTTAATTGACAGTGGATAAATTATTACGACAAAAACTGATGTACCCGTTTTTCTCCCGGGGGAAGATTGACTTCCATATTAATACCAAAATACAGTTGTTCAGCTACGTAATGGCCAAACTTCAGGAGCATGTCCATTGCGGAGTGTCCAATAAACTACAGTTATTTTCGATACAGTTTTCAAATTACACAGCAGCATAATCTAGCACTGAATAAAAACGAACTTATCATAATTTTAAAAGTTCACAACACTGTATTCTCAAGGTTATTACAACACACGTGTGAAATGCCCACCACCACACAAGATGCACGCTGCCAGTCGCTGTAGCTCTGAATGTTGCCATGGTATGCGTTCCAGCTCGTTTATGATACCAACGGTGGCATCGTTATGCTTTCCACTAGCTGATGTCAGTCTTCTTTTTTACCGTCGTGACACACGATCGACTTCATGCAAACCCACAGAAATAGACGTAATGGGTTCAAGTCGAGTGACCTAGCGTGCCAAGCCGCCGGCCCATTTCTTCCGATCTATCTAAATAATTTTCGTTCAAAATTGCCACTATTTCTCTGCCGAGATGTGGAGGCGCGCCTTCACGTTGTAGACGCGTTCGGCCTCGTTCTGCAAGAGGCGTCTTCTCTAAATACAGATGTAATTAAATTACCGAACATTTCTGTAACTCGGAGCTGTTACGTGTCCCTCGATAACATATGGTACAATCAGGGTATTGCCTGTAGTCCACGCCACATGTAAACCAAAAGTCGCTGTTCGAAATGGCATTGAGTTACCTGGTGTGGATTTTCCTGTGCCCAAGAGTGTGAATTCCTTGTGCCGCTAATAACACCCCAAGTAAATTGAACCCATTCGTGAACACAGTGCCAGGCAGACTTTGTATCCACGGTTGCTGCTATTCACACACAAACTCGCGGACGGTTAGCATGATCTCTCGGCAAAAGGCGGTGTATTCGTTGGGGGTGATACGGATAGAAACCACGTGGTACAGAATTCTGTGCTACACCAGTCGTCCCAGAAATTCTGCTTATACTTGTACTTTAGCTTCATCGCACCGCTGCTAGAATGTCACCTTCCCCAAGCCCCTGTTGTTCGCGTTCTGCATTCGCCAGTGGTAAGCAACCAGTCTTCCTCAGTATTCTCTGTATAGTTTCAGATGTTTTGAAATGTGGGAGTCTGCCATGTGGCTAACTTTACCAATATTCTACAGCAGAAGCCCTTTAGTTTCTGTTGCACAAACCGTATACGAAATTCGTGTTGACATATTCTTCGTTTTTACAAGTGTTAGGCATTTCGACTGCCCCACGACTCTACTAAACAAGACCACCACAGCCCCTTGCCCCTACATGTAGGAACTGTGCTGGTTCGCGTCCGTAGTGCATAAGTTGGTAAGGGTGTCGAAACGGATTATAATTATTAGACATTTTTCTTTTCGAATAACCATAGAACACGTTCCTGAAGTTTGGCCATTACGTAGAGAAACATTCTGTTTAGTCTGTACAACCTGCATCAGTGGAACAAAATATATTAATAATTTTACGTTTTTATTCCGTGCATTATAATACAATTAAGTAACGCGAACCAACAAACCAACAATTAGTATTGAACACATCCTTCCAACTGCTAGACTATTTACATAATTGTATGAAAAACGTACCATTCAAAATTGCACGTTTAAATGGTCTTCCTGATGATGTACGCATGATGTTCGAAACATGAAGAAGAGGCCAATAATTGAATTAAAATATTAATTTAAAAAGTGTGAATTTTGTTGGTTTACGTTATATACACCTATTAATAACTTAAGTTTCACTAAATTAATAAATATTAGGAAATAGGATTCGAATTATCCTGAAGTCCTAGTCAATACCTGCATTTCTCTCTAACAGCTGTGGCTCTTGCAATGAGTGAATATGGTGAGATACTTATGTGTTTACGTTGGGTCCGCGGTTGAAAATATGAAACTGAAAAATCTATTACAGCTTTATAAATATTAGATTATAAGAATAATTATTTGTTTTTATTCCTTTCCTTTCAGTTATTTCCAGCAGACGCAGGAATATTTCTGCCCGCCATTGTGCCCAAACCAACTCTGGAAGACCAACAAGCCTCCTTTCCAGGAGGTACGGGTGGCCCTTTCTCCTAAGGTACGTTGACCAGAACGTATAACTGACCACTTACTGTATGACTATGTATTACCAAGGTTAAGACTGCACAGATCTCTAGCTTCACTCCCACACAAGTCTCCACGATGTGATGTGATGTTTCGCTACTGGGCTAACAAGCCAACTATACAGCTGCCAGAGTAAGATGCCTGCAGGAGGGTGTAGGATATAAAAATGTATTACAGCTTTGATTTCAGGAGGTTCCGGGTTCGGATTTCAGCCCGGACACCGGAGAACACTCCAGTGGCCAATAGTTTTTCTCAGTCCCTTCATTATGTAATGGAATAGTACAGGGTGGAACACTTCCTGCTTGACCGTGCACACTTGGTCAGGGAGGACAATATTTTCAGCACCTGCTGCAATACTGATAAGTTTTACTAGACTTTCTAAACGTTATTATCATTTTGATACGTCACCTTAACCGACTATTACATCTCCCAACAAGCGGTACATGACGCAACGCTGACGGAGTGTCTGACCGCCTCTTATCGGCCATCAATCAAACGGTCCGCTCTGTACCTTGAAATAGGTCCAGGCAGTTTCCTTCTACTTGTTCAAAACTTAACACCCACACACAGTTTCTCATTCGACACTGTACGTATACCATATAACTGAAGAAGAGTAATCAGATAACCAAAAAAGCCGTGTCATATCCCAAGCAGTAAGTCGCCGGCTTCTCATTGCAGAAGTTCGTGTTTGATACCAGGGCAATCTAGGTGAGATTTGTGAGGGAAAAGTGGTAATGGGGCAGATTTCTCACCGAGTACAATGATATTCCTCAGTCTGTCTCATTCCACCAGTTCCCCACCCTCATATTCACTCATCTACCATCGATGCATAAAGAGGGCATCGTTAAATATACGTAACACAACGACCAAACATACAACGAGATAATTAATCACCTTGTAACTGTGTCCAGAATCATCTTGCTACACAGCTTGTGGGCACCATGATGAAACGGCGACACTGGGAATCACTCCGCCATTTCAGTTTAGTACCAAAGTCCGAAGTAGGCCAGTGTGAAGCTTTAGGACATATTACAATTATCAACAACAACAACAACACATGCATGAGTGCCTGAAAACAACAACAAGCGGTGTAACGATAAATGGGTTACTCGTAACTTTTAAGGCATGGCAGAGAAACAATTACCCTAATAATTACGTTGTCGAATTATGCAAAACAGACTAACAAATACGAATAGGAAGAAAAATTTTCTTCTGGAATGTCCGGTCTCGTACTTTGTTTAACAGAGGTCAAAATTTCAGACATATCAGCTATTTCCACCTTCGAGAGTGGAGAGGTTTTATCCTGAAAAGTAAAGAGTATGCACTACTTTGAAGTTCTCACGTCAGTTAGGTAAAGCGTACAGTACGCTGGGGGTCGAAGACATACAGTCAAGCAGCTACACGAAGCCACTTCTGAACAGAACTTCGCCTTAATTATCTGTTACTTCATAAGTCCTTCCACATGAATATTAATATGATATAAAATAAATTATCTTATCTTCATAATCCATAACCTACTGAAATTAAACCTTTAACAACTGGTGCGACTCACCGTTTGTGCAGAACGAGCAGTTCTCAAGTTCTAGGCCACTATCAAAGATTTTCCGACAATGAACTTGTTAGGTTCACATTTTTATGTTCGTCGCGTCACGTAACAAATATTTTCACAGAAGTTCATGTTTGAAGTTCATAAATATCTGTTCGTAGATTAAAATGTTGGTTAAAATCGGATATAAATAATGGATATTTCAGAAATACCCCACAGTGTAAGTGAGATATACCCTCTTTTGGGATTATAGACAGCGGCAGTCTTCTTGGACTGCTTGACCCTTCAAGATGGGACCGACAGATTATCCCGAAACGTCTGTAAGAATTTACGATGCTAGGATGTGTAAAATCTCAAAAGAGCGAAGATCTCAAAAGGGACAATTTGTCCTAAAACCTATATGCATTTCTTCAAGCGTATCGAATGTTTTCGTGCCTAATTTCGATATTTATATTCAGGAAAACACCCTACTTCAGAAGAAACTAAAAACACGCCGCAAGTTCTATGCGGTTCGGAAGTCCGTGTATTTTTGACCACTGTCTAAATCTATAAGACAGTGGCAGAAAACAAGATTGTTCACTTTACAATTCTAGGAAATTGAACAAGCTTTTTTCCCTACAAGCTTTCCAATTTCCACCTTTAACTTGACGTGAGAAAGTTTCGTACATTTTATATGCTTCAGAAGTACTTTATCAGTGTGTTTAACACTGTACTTATGAAAATCCTTTGTCAGCTATGAATGCAGAATTTGGTACCATATTTAACGCATACCAAAGGAAGTTCTGTGAGTACCTTATGTGCATATGTCGCCAATTCTCTACGAGATTCCAATATGACTTACGTTTTTGCTATTCTGTATAATGTAAACCATTGATGTACGTGTACTTTGGCCAAGTGGTCTAAATTACATGTAACGTTACAAATTTTACTCCAACATGAAAAAGAGAGAAGTAAGAAAATCTGAAGAAAAACGCAGCAAATATGAAAAAGTGTATATGATGAGATAGTTAGAAGCAGTGAAAGACAGATGTGACGTCAAAGAAGCTGTGCAAAGTTTGAATATCCCAACATCCATTCCTAAAAGAAGAGTTCCTGAGAATTTGTTGTTTTCGAAAACGTTTAGTGGCCCTCCAAATGCCTCATATGACGAAATTCAAAACTAACATAATCAATAACTGTTTAATGTACAATAATTCTATCAATAATTGTTAAATATGTAATAAACCTTCACCTCCTTTTACAAAATATTTTTAAGGTAAGATTATGTGCACATCCTTCCCTAAAAGAAGTCTTCAAACTAATTGCCCTAAACTTGCTCCTGAAATTTCACGGAATAATTCTGCAGCTCTCGTGTTGTTAGATAGCCTATGTAGAGACAAACAGGTAGTTATAACAAAACTTGTATGCGCATTTTTGACAATTTCTCAGCGGTAAACAGCAGTACAAGCAAAGCGACTTTAAAGACTCAATGTTACCACTTTTTATACACCCTGTACTTCTATTCTGGATCCAGATAGGGTTTCCGTATAGAATAGTTTTCCATGAAGAAAGAAAAAGAATAAAAAGCTTACTACCTCTTGGTCAGTCTCGAATTGGGTGCAGCAAAGTAGTCAGGACATTGGGAAAGGGGGGTGAGTTGCGTATTTGATTTGGAATTGGGAACCGGGTAAGGGGAATGAGTATATATAGGGGAATGTAAGAAGAAAGATAGAGGGGTGAAGTAGGAGAGAAAGAGTAAAGAAAAATGAGATGGTCAGCATCGTGTATACTGTCCGTCCCCTCGCTGTGTCCCATAATAGTTATGAATTACAGCCCAGTCTGTCGTAACTTAAAATGGTGCGAAATAGATCACACGGTCTTAACTTGCTGGTGTCACGACGACGCAGAAGCTCTTGGCTTCTCCAGATCACATAGAATTTTTCCAGTTCGCTGCAGTCACGGACGTCAGAGCTTGAATCGGGAACAGACCTGGTTGTCGGTTCATGTTAGAACACTGCATATATATTTCTAAACTTCACATTATTTCACCTTCTTGATACGTCTTCTAGTCTGCCACATAAAAAATGTTTAATTTTTTCTCACCCCTTTGTCGTCGTTTCTCTACCCCTTCATTCTTCACTCTCCCCCGTGAAAATCCTGTTTAAGTCAATATCATTCAAAATAGGCTGTTAAGAAAGACAAACAATAAACGTGTCAGCCATAATACGTCCTAGGTTATTTCAAACCTCTTCCCCGATCATTCAGTTCTTCTGTGATGTGACGGTGTGTAGTTGGATGAGAAATTTTCGACGTTTCGGAGAATCGTAATTCCTTCTTTTTGGGAGTTGAGCGGTGCTTCTCTTCTTACTGCTTATCCCTGAGGGTGAAGGGACTAGGATATTTTGAACCGTCGGAAAGTATGCATCCAATGAAACAGCATCACTTCTCAGAAGACTTGAATCTTCAGGACCACAGCTGCGAAACCCCCAAAACTCCTTTTCCGCCCGGCTCCATATCACTTGGAAGTGAAAAGTATCACCAGCAAATACACGTATATATATACCGATGCGCTGTGTCTGGATGTACATCGGTTACGACATGGTGCATCGAGACCACGTGTCGATTAACACCAGCTGCCATATACAGAGACTAACAAACAAACAAAGCATGAAGCTGAATTTCAAACGAAAGTTATAATTTCAATGTTTCACCGTGCATTTTTCAATTCAATAATTGATAAATACCAACACATGCACTTTAAGTATTTTATGTATTTTAATGAAATCAGCATTCTAGACTAATATAGTGTTGAATGAAAAAGTGCATGTGTTGGTGTTTATCAATTATTGAAAGTTGTAATTGCACATTTTGGTTTATATGGGTGTCTATGGAATTGAAATTCCACGAGACGAAAAGAAATTGAGAACTATTAAGAACAATTGTTGAGGACAGAATATTTGAATATCTGAAAAGACAGGAATTAAGAGAATGGTGGAAATTACAAATTCTGGAGCAGTACCTCGCTACCGGCCACAACCAATTCTTTCCACAGCCTCGTAGAATAAGTCGCCCTAACATTCGATGCTACGAGTACATGATCTTGGCAGTTTAAAAACTTAAGAAGTTCTGGTTTAAGGCAGCTTAATGCTGCTGAGCAATTCAATAACTTATGCTTAACTACTTCAGAACAAAAGGAAATAAAACCTTCCTTTCCTCCTGCATAAACAACTAGCCATATACGTTTTTTATTATAATTGTCTCATCTAAAGCTCTGAACGCTATCTAATTTCGTAGAGATTCTGTTTCCGTTAAGTCTGTCACAAGTTTTGCGAAATGTTTAATAACAAGCAATATGTTGTACGTACGTAATGTGTGGGTACGTACAGCATTACGATAGAAATCTTTAGTAAAAAACGTCCTATTCCTGGCTCCTTCTACAAAGTTTAAATGTCACTTATGGTAACATATTCAGAAGAAGTTTCGTATAAATTTATCAGTTTCATTTAAAGTTGAAACTGGGAATATTGGGGCAGCATAGTATTTCCAAAATCTACCTTTCCCACATTTTAAGAAGGCATGTGGTTTAGCGTTTAGTGACTTAAGCCTCGAAAGGCGGAAACAAACGAAATGATGCCTTCAATAAAATGTCCTCTATTAATGTCTAGTTTTAAACAAAAGCAACCTAAAGAAACAAATTTTAGAATACTGCCCTACATAAATTTTAAAGAAAATTCTTTCATTCATTCTATAGTTGGTATCCCCTAGCCTAATCACTATCAATTCCGGACAGTAAAATGGTTTTATAAAAGCACTATAAACCAACGAGTGATATTAGACTGATAATTTATTCATCTGTGTATAATAATATTATAGTGTGGGTAGTATGAAGATAAAAATAAATGAATTTTTAAATATTCCTTCTTCTGGAACATAGAGATTGTGATCTGGTAGTATTCGTAATAATTGCTGTAGACTCTTGCTTTCCTGAATAATTAGCGCAACAAAAATTAAAGAAGCCCTCTTTGTTATTTGGGTTCTTTTCAACCCGTCCTGGCACATCCTACGTTCGCAGATGGAGGAGGACGTTTGGAAAGTGGCTACAGATTCGTGATGAATAAAGAGCTGCGGCGACTGACAAGGGCTGATTGTAAAACTGCAGGAATTTTCATGGGGGCTAACAACTTCTCACCGTACATAGGCAATATATAACGCGAAATTACATTATTACACAGTGCCACGGACTTGGTTGTATTAATTGGAAAGACCTGACAGAGCAACATGGACATAAAATACGATAAACATGTACCCTCACCCGCCAATTGTCACAAAACGCATCAAAGTTATTTCTCACTGGACGCAGCTGTTTGAATTGCACAAATAATCACGCCACTTCACAGTTAAATAAAGGAAAAACTTGCTTCGAATAAACGTAGATAATAAGTATAGACATATGATACTTACATTATATAAATTAATCTTAAATAAGGCTGCAGGTTGTATTTGGTTATAAGGCTCAAAACAGGGTCCAGAGGCGGGCTGTTATGAACACGACATTGGATTACAGTGTTACATAATGTAGGCGATCACCCTTTCTGTACCTCGTTTGCCCTGGCTTGCTGCGTGCTGTAGGTGAAACTTCTTACTGGATACGGGTGTGGTTCATCGAATCACGCTTAGTCTTCACGATTTGTTTATTTATTTGTTTATTTGTATTTGAGTTGCAACGTCTGAGCTTGTTCAGTTAATCAAATAAAAATCACGTTCAAACTAAAGGAAACCCAACATTCACTCATTTCCGAACTTGTAGGCTGTTGTCTTCGGTGACCGCACCGCACCATACACCACCTTACTCGCACCGCTCTCTTACTCGACAGCTAAAGCTAGTCGCCAAATTTCGTTATCAGCTGCTAACCGTGTTTTTCCGTTAAAACTCTCTGTAAACAACCCCTCCTAATTATCACCAACGTTTCTTGAATGTACGTTGACAGTTTAAGACGGACGGTACCGAACTGCCCGCACCTGATGCCAACAATCGCTCTCTCTGTTGAACCGACAGTGTTCGGCTACAATAAATTTCGGTATATTTTTTGAACAGCTGAGCTTTTTACGTTTTGTTACCATGAAATATACCTCTCATTACTTTTCACAGCATATATTACTTTCCCGACTGTCTGAAATATTCTAGGCTGACAGTTCAATAGCCTAGTCTACTGTATCATAATTTTAACATATGGGCGATTGTACAGACATTTCTTTGCTACTGAAATTCACACGTCATGAAATATTGGATGCTGTTCATAGACAGCGCACATTTCTGCAGAGGAGGTACCCTGTTTTTATGAGACCGGAGAGCGCTGTATTCTCTTCTTCGTCCGAATCCAATATTGATGACCAATACTTCGGCTCAATCCAGAGGCTGTTCCTCAAGCCACAGCATGACTGAACTACATCTCAACCGCCCATCCTCTGATTGACTCTTTAAATGAAACATAATCTTTCATTGTCAGTTTGAAATAACGACGTATGTAGTAATAAGAACCTAATTTAAAGATTAGTGTAGTTTCTATGGTGACAACTTATGGCGTGCTTGATGTTTACTGTCGTTTCACAAAAATACACAGATTCCATTTTCCACCCTGAAGAAGAAGCGGAAAACATTCTCTGAAACATCGGTAAATTTATATCACATTACACGCCATCTCATCGCTGAGAAAAATGGTCTTTAGTTCCACCTCTGTGAGAAGCTCAAAATTGTCGAACATCTCAAAGAACATCCCAAGAATGTCCAAGTAAGTACATCAGTTTCATCGGGGTGGAAATTTAAACCTGTAAAGCACAGGTGTAGCACATGAAGTGTATGCTTTAACTGTGAGACATGGCACAATTTGCACTCAAATATATATCAGATTTTCCAGTAATTCTTACTATAAACAGCAATTATTTCCCAGATTGTCTCTGCGATGGACTCTTGGTCCAAAAATATGAAGAGTAACATACAGAACTATAGTTTTGTCCTTTTTTGTGTGTGTGTGAAACTTGGTCTTTCAAATTGAGAGCGAAACACAGGCTGAGGGTGTATGAAAATAGAGAGCTGAGGAATGCATTTCGGCATAAGAGGGACGAGGTAACAGGGAGGGGCATGTGGCAGGTATGGGAGACAAAAAGGGTGCATACAGGGTCTTGGTGGTCGGACCTGAGTATATAAGACAACTTGGAAGACCTAGGTGTAAATGGGAGGAGAATTTTAAAATTGATCTTCAGAAATTGACAATGGGAGTTATGGGCTGGACTTATCTGGTTCAGGATAAGGATGGGTGCCCAAATACCACCGTTAATTATGTACCTACCAATTGCTAGAACAATACAAGCGTGGCAGGAATACTTGCCGAATCCAGTCTCAACCCGCAGCAGGGTACTGCCTACAAGTATACAAGATGTCACATTCCAGAACACCATAATCTCTATAATCTTCATTGTCATAACCTCAAGCTTAGCAGTTTAATATCTACTGAATTGCAACAAAGCCATAATATTACTCTGGTTAGTCATCAATGATAAATAGAATGCCTCTCACTAATTTCTAGGCTAATTTCTTCTTAATTCGCATCCGTACTTGATTCTGCTTGATCGCCCATGAAAAGCATTACTAGTGTTTAAAAAATCAAAATTTTTAAAGTTCAGTACTAACTACATAAATCACCTGCTCCAGTTTGTCCACACATTTCAGTTTAATGTTTCCTGTGCTTCGTACCACGCATATCGACAGGATTAACTTAACTCTTGGTGTGTTGAAGACGGAGTGCGTTCCGTATGAAATAGGAAATGGATTTGTTTCATGTAATTTAGCCATTTCATGTGATTTGCGTGCTGGTAAAAGTGACGATTGGGCTGGATTTTCCCCAAGTACTTGGGTTTTCCCCTGTGAGTACCATTCTACACATAGTCTATACTCATCTTCATCTTAATACTAATCTCATAAGAAGGAGAGGTCGGAGAAGACTGGAAACCTTCGAAAAAATGCTGTTTCATATATCGGGAAGCACTGAAGAGAAAAGTACTTTTTCATTATGTTTTCGCTACTCAAAGTGTAACAAAACCTACACAAAACCTCCGAACACTTAATCGTTAACATCCACTAATTTTCTATTATTTACCTCAAAATTTTCGTACTTCTACTTAGCTAATCTTATCACCAAATCCCCCCGTAGCAACAGGAACCTACACAAGTCGGTTAATAACAAACGGAAATCCTCCAGTGTCATTTTTAACCTTCCTGTAAGTACGTGTTACTCACTGGGCACTATTAGTAAGGTCCAAAATATGTGTACGGGGCATTGATCAAGCTGTTCCCCCGTTGTTACCACGTGATGGTGATCTTCACCCAATCCGCAAAAAAAAAAAAAAATAAATAAATAAAATTTTCTCAAGTTTCTCTTTCTCTCACAGCCCAATGTTGGTCTGCATAAAGAGCCGCCCTGCCTCCAGTGTTCAAAACACAATATGTTTTCAAGTTTTCAGCCAAGTAATAACAAGGTCTCTCGTAAAAATTACGACACAAAGAGGGAATCAAATCACACAGGTGTTCTGCGATCTTTGGTAATACAAATCATCGCACTGTTTGCAATTCAGAGAAATTGGAATTTCGCGTCCTGTCTGTCGGATTTGATATGAGGTTTGTCCGACGGCGTAAATGAAATATTTGCTTTTCGAGATCTTACCTAGCGTGCGTTGGTAAATAGTTACCTCAGTTTCGGAAAAATGTATCGGTCCCATCTTCAAGTACCAAACAGTCTGAATTGCTCAACACCCCGCAAGAACAAAAATATCATTTTGGATTGTTGTTAACAGACTCTAAATATGAAGTGTTTTCATGTCATGAATTAGGGAATATATCTCGACGAACGGGATAAACAATAAAGGACTTCCATCATCCAACAATTTTAGGGTAATAAAATCAAACCAAACCTGAAGTGAACTTTACGTAACGCACTTGAGGAAATGAGGAATTTAAAGCAATTCCAGTAGTGTGCATAAAGAAGATAAACTTTAGAAACCTAGGAGCTTCCAAGATAATATCATGAAGAGTGGGAAAACGCGTCCTGGATTTATTTGGCACTAAACACGGTCGACTGTCGGACTGTTATGAATATATTCAGACATTGCCATAACCCTTAGCAATGTCTACGTTACATTTCTTTTAGTTTCTTCAAATATAATATTTTTACACATTTCTAATTTCCAACCCCGGTGAAAACGAACGGCTTGATGCATCCCGCAGCATTGGAAGTTTGTTTAGTAGGTAGGCTTAGCTTAAGACTTGCAGAGAACGAATACGAGACCATAATTATATCCGCCTGTTAATGAATAATCTGAGTAATAAGCATGGAGGAGCAACTTGGAATTGTGGAAGCATCTCAACAATGATTCGAAGAGAGTGGAAAATGGAAGAAAGTTGTGCATCTATGACCAGATGATCAGTATTAGTACCTTCCAGACACATTCTGACGTCTGACAGAAACAAAGAATACTTAAGTATTCTACATTTCCTTCTTATGTGTGTTATTGCTTTATATTGCTTCAGAATAATCACTGATCGTAACACAACAACAGTTGTAAAATGGATGAGAAAAAACGAATATCACAAACGTTTCATTAATGAATATCAACACTGATGCTTTGGGTTACCAGGCCCATAATGAACCAGTCCGGATGCAAGGTAGTTTAAGTAGTTTTAGATAGCTTTCTGTTGCTGTCTAAGTCACTGAATATTGTCTAGAGCTGACAGCAGACACATTTTCCGTGTTCATCAGCGAACAAAGACGCCGTCAGCACAATGTCCGAACTGTAGGTGTGCTCCAGGAATTAGAATTGAAGCTCAGTATGACCGGAATCCTTCAAGTAATCGCGCATCAGGCCGCCTGAACCACTTTGCCCTTATTAATTAGCGTTATAAGTACACTCTTTAATTAACAGAAATTTAAATTAAATTCCATTCTTTTCTTAAACAACGACGATCTAATATTTAAAACTGCTACACAGATCCACCTCAGAAGATTTTCGTAAGCTGTCTATGGAGAGAAAAGCTAGTCATCTTCATCGGTTCAGAATCTAAAGGCAGCGAACTC
>JGI20166J26741_10345560_pt1 | contig 16297 bp, 5 predicted proteins | sample TergutCu122P5_FD_26741 | JGI IMG/M metagenome (IMG submission 26741)
TATAGGTGTTTTGGGTTATATCGGTATAGTTTGACCTAAGGAACACTCTCCCGAAGTTAGGTCCTTTCCTCCTGGGACACCCTGTATATATATATACACAATATAGGACTGAGTTCTGAAAAATATAGGCATAACAATATTTTTCTTTTTCAAAATAGTTATGGATGTACAAAAATAATGAAGAATAATTAAGCATTCTGAACATTATGAGGACATAGAGCATTTTATTTAACAATGTCTGCTCTATGATGAGCAGTGTGGTGACAAAATATGCCCTGTGTTTAGCTGAATTGAGAAATTTCTTGTGCATATCTTGTACTTGCAAACTGACCACTGACTTTAGGCTGCCAAATTAAAAGTTATACCCTGTATTTGCTGGGTGCTGTCAAGCCCTACCGGCCTTTCACACACAGTTTATTGCACACCTGCAAGTTCAACATATACTCTGCCAGTAAGTCACAGTGTGTGCACAAGTGTGAGCATAACCACTCATACTTGAGTAACACACTGCACACATGACACAGTTAAACTCCTGTCCATTACTGATATACATATGCAATGATGTGGGTTGCCTAAATACAAAGCCTAAAATATATACTATTAAGTATTGTATATGTAAGTGAGGGTTTGTGAATCAGCCATTGTGTTCAGCTGTAAGATGCATGTAACAGTAGTGACACGTTAATTGCATACTAACCAATAAATGTTTAATGACCAGAATGCATTTTGAGTTGCAAGTACGCGTGGGTCAGGGAAATGCCCAGCATGGAAGTTGTAGGTATCCATATTGTATGTTATGTCTTATATAGTGTTGACTGACCATGAGAATGCCAGTTATATAATAATGCCTATTAATGTAAACTGTCAAACATGAATGCCAGTTTTCTTTAGTTGTGGCCATCTAGTATAATTCTGTTTGACATACAATATTCTGCTTATTCTTAGACAGCAGCCAGACATCGTGCCTTAATGTAATGCACATTTTTCATACCACCACCAATGATGCCTTTCCTTGAGCTTATTTCTTTGGTACCCATTAAAATTATACAAACTTGCACTGTTATAGCATTATGTCATAACTGCTAGAGACGGTTTTCTTATAACATTACAGACTTTACACCAGGCCTCCACGTAAAACAAAGGAAGCTGCAGCTATATATATGGAACTGCTTGGAAGGAAGCTTATCACACCAGAAGCGGACATGGATGAAGATTCATTGTCCATCGACAGTTTTCCAGAACTTCCCAATGCACGACGAATTGGTAAATGTGTAACAAGTTTGCTGTAGTGTAGCATTTCCTATATTACACATTCAGTACTGGGGACATTGAAATTAAATCTGTTCTGTAGTGGTGGAGGATATTTAAATGCAGACAGTGAACTGGGAAGGATGTGGAAGGAAGCAGTCATGGCCAGTATTAACCCTTGTCATGCCAGGCTGTACAGGTGGGTTATGCCTGAAATACTTTGCAGTTTTTGCTGAAATTACAAATGTTTACAAAAAAAAATCACACCAAATTTGATCACAGAGGTGTGAAAAAATCCTTACACAGTAGCAGAGATTGTAGTTTGTGTGTGTGTGTGTGTGTGTGTGTATACATACATATATATATACACACACACATTTGTGTGTGTGTGTGTGTGTAAAGACATTTTCTTGTTAAATTTTTCACAAAAAATATTTTTTCCCATTTATACATACAAGAATATAAATTTACTGTTTGACACACATTTACTGATACTGAATTTTCTGAATGAAAATTTAAGTGTTACTGATTCTACTACACTAACTTCTGAACAAGCTCGCAAGTTATTTTGTAATTTCTTGTGAAAAGGTTTCCCAGCATTGCGTGATTTTTTAATAATACACTGTGTGAACATATTGTCACTTTGCATGGTTATGCTCTGGGAAATGAGCAGACAGCCCAATCATCCTGTGCACATACAGGCCTCTATCTTGTATGTTTGCCTGTACCATGTTTTGCTGTTTTGTTGCACACACAACAGTCCTTTCCCATTTCTTTCTGAGCAACATTTTTAGGTTTTTTTAATCACTTTCTTCAGTGGATGGTGTAATACCAGACGTCTCTGGATTCTCCCCCTTCAGGCCACTCATTGGCAAGTGCTTCAGTTGTTTTGATTGTAAAATCTGGCCTGAATGTAGGTCTCATGTCATTTCCTACATTTTCTTTGTGGGCAATATAACTGCTGAAACCATTGTTGCAAAATTATCACAGCAGACTCTTCTCCAATTTTTTACAGTTTTGCCATCTTTCCACAATATTTCAGGGTCAGGTGAACTTGTGCTGTCATTTTCTCACTGCTCTCTGCTGATCCATCATCATACATATGTTATGGACAAGGTCATGCAACTTCTTTGATCTGGACAATTAGGTGGTATGAAGTTACTGTCATCGTATGATTCTTCATCATCTGTACTATAGCTCGACAGATCACCTGCATTGAATTCTTTTCTTATTTCTCCCTTCCATAATTTATAGATTTTCAACATTTGTCAGGCACTGTGTTCACAGGATTTTATAATTTTAAAGCCCATTATGCCATGACTCACACTGCATACCTCAATAGCAGCAAGCATTCTTCCCAGATTTCATAGTTAAAAATTGATTAAATGTAAATAACATGTCAAAACAGAGAAATAGCAATATGTGTGTTGAGTAAAGGAGACATGCTGTTCAGTGATGTGATTGCTGCTGAAATTTCATGGACAAGAAGAACGCTTAACGTGCTTAAACATGGTGGTCTACAGATAGGCCACTGGCAAAACATGTAAGAACATCAGTGGCTGACACATTGGCCATTTGATACTAAGAGGGTTAAATAAGTTACTGTTATACCTTTTGGTGACAAGACCGGGGAAAATTATGAAAGTTGTAGGATAACTGATTTCCACCCCATACTTTGGACTTACATCCTCCCAAGTGTTTAAGCAGAATGGCTGATCACATAACTACAACATTTGATAGGCTTTCTTTAGATGTACCCTAACTTTATTGACTTGAAATTATGTATATGTGTTTTTGTTATAGAGCGACGAGAAAGTGAAATTAAGGCACGAGCTTACAAAGAAAGGAAAGAAGCTCAGCAGTCGAAAGAGGATGCTAAGGGAACAGTTCCTCAGAAATCAAAACTGACAGCTGGCAGTACACTTGATAAACAGAAGAAAAGTGAAGTTGTAAAAGCTAAAAGGTTGTCTATCAGGAGAAGAAGACTGCCTTTACAGAAACCAGAGTTTTCAAAGAATGTTGATAAAATTAAGATATCACAAGTGCCAAAGAATCTGAATAAAAAAGTATCTGTTACTGTGAAAGAAAATATGGTGAGTAAGAAACGGGATATAACATTAGTAGGACTGCAGATGAGGCCAAGGAAAGTGTCTACTAGACTGCAAAGTGTTGATAATCTGTTTAGTGAAGAAAAAGAGACTGAAGTCATATCAGATGGTGGTAAGTTGAGGCCTTCATATGTTCCCCGGCGCAGTTTGAGGAGAGGTTCTCGTGAAGCAGTCCAGGAAGTAATTGTGCAAGTTTCCTGTGATACAATCCAGCAAAGCATGGATGACATAATACTTCCAGCTTCAAATACTGGAATTCCACCTGCAGGTACTTCATCCAAGAATCTGAGTAGAAAGAGCAAGCCTATGCCATCTTTATCCACTTCCTCCTCTCTTACAAGAATTAAAAGAAACTTATCCAAATCTCAAGAGAATAATTTGGTTCATTCAGAGGAAACATTTAGTGACTCTGATGAAGAACCACTTGGGAAATTGGCCTTGAAACATTCAACTTTAAAAAGACACAGCAAAGATGTAATTGTAAAGAATGTAAAGATTGAATGTAAAGACATTGTACCAGAACAGGAGAGTAAAGGAGGTAAAGAAGAGGCTCAAGTTGTTAATAGAAAGGTAAGCAAGACTGAAGGTAAGGCTCTGTTTTTGGCCTCAGATAATACAAAGAAGGAAAATATGGTGACTGTTAAAGCTGAACAAATTTTGAAAAGACCTGTGGTTCCAGTACACAAAGGAAATGAAAATAAGGTACATCATCCCAATACTGATACATCTAAAGTGAAGGCCATGGAGTTAGTGGAAGTTGTTGGAACTAGTAGTAAAGAATTGTCAAAAAGAAGAAATAATTATGCTAATACACTGAATACAGAATTGTTGCTTAGGAAGCGTGAAGTAGATCGTGTTATTAAAGGTAGAGAACTGCCACATAGAAGGAGTGATGTTATTAATTGCAAAAACAAAGAAAAGCTGCTTAAAATTATTGATGGTGGTGATGATGATAATACTAAAACTGAAGATATACTACAGGGGAAGAATGATATTATTGCAAAAAATATAGATATTTCAAACAGAAAGACTGAGGAAAGTGAAATTACCAAGTCAAGTGGAATGCCACCAACAGGCAATGATGATGTTAGTCCAAAGAACAGGGAAGTGTCTTGTGGAAGGAGTGAAGAGGAAACTGTGAACAAAGAAGTGTCACAAAGAAGGACTAGTGAATGTGCTAATGCTAGGCATAAAGAAACAGTGTTGAGAAGAAGTGATGAATTTGTGAAGAAAATTAAAGACATATCACTCACAGAGGTTGAAGATGAGCTGTATGGTAAAAAGAAAGAAAGTTCACCAAGACAGAGTGAAGTTGACCTGCCGTCTAAGGAGAAAGATAAGGTACAGGAAAGTTCTGAAGATTTTAATGCCAAACGGGAACAGATGTCAATTAAAAAGAGTGGAGATGATCTTAATAACAAAACAAATCAAGTGTCACTGAAAAAGGGTGAGGAAGTTTGTGTTAAGATTACAGACATACAACTGCAGACTAAGGATGATTTGAGTAATAAGAAGAGAACTGCATCAGGGAGGAAGTTTGAAGATAGTAATAGTAAGAATAAAGAACTAAAAACTATGAAGTTTGAAGATGCTGTCACTACCAAAAATGAAGGTATGAAATTGGAAGAGATTGAAGAAACGGTTTCATCTGTCAAAAATAAAGTTGTTACTAATACTAAAAGCAAAGAACTCTTAATCATGAGGAATGAAAAAATTAGTTCTAACAATACAGAAGCTCCACAGAGGAATACTGAAGATAGGTTTAACAAAAATAAACAGGTATTACAAAGAAAGTGTGAAGATGATACTGGTGTAACAGATATAGAAGTACTGTCAGAGAAAAGTGAAGATCTTGGTAGCATAAATAAAAAAGTACTATTTGAAGGTGGTGAGAATAGTCTCAAGAATGTGGAGGTTTGGCATAGTAAGAAAGAAGATAGTAGTACAAGGATGGTAGAGATGCCCTCAATAAAGAATGAAGACTATTTTCCTGGAGTTGAAGTTTCAAAGTCAGTCAAAGAGGACAGATATTTAACCCAGAATACTTGGTTGAAGTCAGAATATATTTTAGCAGAAGAAAATAATTTGGGTCATTCAGCGAAGTGTGCTCCATCAGTCACAGATGTAGAACCATTAACGAAGGGCCATATCATCACAAAGACAAAAGAATTAGTTGGTGATGTGATTATTAGCAGAGAAGAAAAATTAGAACCACGCAAGGTGATAAATGTATCAAATAAGGTGAAAAATATGAGCAGTAGGTTTAGAAATGAAATCATATGCAGTAGTAAAGTGGAAACTCCAAAATCTTTACATGTTACAAAAAGAAAATTTCTCCAATTTAAAACTGAATCACAAACTATAAAAACTGGAAGGCAGACTAGAAGTATTGTTAGTAGCATCTCTGAGAGTAATAAGACTGTGCAAGTTGCTAACAATGTAACTGTACTTAACACTGAAAGAGACTTGCCTAATGTACAGATGTCAGCCAGTGACAGTATTTCTTCTGAAAAGAGTGAAAATATTCTCCAGTCAGCTGAAACTCAGAGTCATTTAATGTCACATGCTGGAATTAAAACTTCACCAAAAGATATTCTGGATGACAGCACTGACTCTGAGCAGGATGTCATATTGAGGAAACTGTCTGAGGAACAAGTATGCTTACTGTTGAGCAGCTGTCTGTCAGCAAAGAAAGAAGAACCCATATCCAAATTTCCGCCTACTTCAGTATTACCCATCAATGATGCTGTTTTAAAACAAAGCAGTAAGACAAAAACATCATTTAGGGATTCTTCTGCTAAACACCTGTACAGAAATGAAAATGAAACTGGTAAAGTGGAAACTGAAACACCTATGGTTAATAATCTGCCAGTTGTAATCAGAGTGGGAGTAACATCAGTGAAAGGAACAGCTATATCCAAAAATGATGATAAAACCAGGGGGAAATGTACAAATTTTAGAGTTGTCGATGTAAGAAGAAGTGAAAATGGTCCTTCAAGTCAATCACTGGAATTCCATGCTAAATCAAGTGTTGCAGTAAACAGAGTACCTACTTTCAGGGACAAAGTCAAAGCAAAAGTAAACATGTCAAATGAACAGATAGAGAAATGGCTGAATGAAAGTTACATTGATGAAGCAGATTCAAAGAATCTGATGTTTGATAAATGTATTGAGTCCATCAGTGAAGAGGGGGAAACTTCAAACACCATTGATTATATGGTTAGTACAGGAACCAAGGAAAATGATTACAGGACCAGTTCCTTGGAAGAAGTTGTGAAATCAGGAAAAGGAACACAATACTTAAGAGAGACTGATGATGAACATTTGTACAAACCCAATAAAAATTCTTCATTTGGAAGAGATGGATTTCAGGAGAAAGTGACAGACTTACCAGACTTAGCACCTCAGTTTGGTGTTAGTTTCAAACAGAACGTGTCACCTAATGTAGCTCCTGTCAGTGTTGAGTCTTCTGCAGGAAGTTTGTTATTAACAGATGAAGGGAAGTGTTCAAGAACTAACCAAAATAGCACCAGTTCACTAGTTAAGGAACCAGAGTCTGTTGGTGTGAGTGTAATTCCTATTAGTCAGCAAAGAATTGAAGTTGGGAGTACAAGAAATGAGAAAGAAACTCAAAGGGATGTTAACAAGGAAGAAACTGGTGTTGGAAAAGTACAGGAGGACATATGTTCAAGTTTAGCATTGCAACATCTTGAAAGGGAGCTAAATATGCCAGGGACTTCATGCAATAGGACAGGCAGACACCAGAGATGTAATGAAGATAGCTGGACACATAATGTTCAGGCAGATACCAATGAAGAAAAGGTTAATAAACTAAACTCAGAAGCAAAGAAAGTAGAAACAGATATTTCACATCACAGCATCAAGTCACACCCTGTACAGGATCGAGGAGGGGAGAAAAAATCTATATTCCAACAACGCCGTTCATTCCTTCATAAAGTGAAGGAACGCAAAGATTTGACTCCAAGTGCAAATGCCTTCTCTCCAGAGAATGAAAGTAGTGTTTATGCATTTGACTCTGAACCAGAGTTGCCACCAGTCAGTACACCGTTCAGGCGGAGAGCAAGGGATAGTCGAACATCTAGTACAACAACATCAAAATCTGAGGAAGACTTGGCAAGATTGGATGATGAAATAACACAACCTCCATCGGCAGTCCAACTGACAGTCCAGAATGTTCAGTCACCGGCCATGCAGACATTGTCATCATCCCAGGTGCAGACAGTTCAGTCATCAGTGGTACAGACAGTGCAGTCTGAACGGCTTACATTGCCTGTTGTTGGACAACCCATACAGACATTGCCTTTGTCAACAGCAATAGTACAAATTATACCGACACTTCCAATAACCATGAGGCCTGTACAAGTTGAAAATTATGTACCAGCACAGCAACAACAACAGCAGCAATTGCTTTTGCTACAGAATGATGCAGTAATGACAACATTAAAAACTGGATGCACCAGCAGTACATCTATTGCTGTTCAGGTCAACTTAGATAATGAACCCAGCCTAGATGCATCTTCTCAAAACATATTAGTATCAGATATGGCAGCTCCAGAACCCCAGTTGCAACGAAGCATGGAGTGCTCCACACAGACAGATGTAGCAGAAGAGGAAGAAGATGACAGTGAAGGACATTTGTTTTATATCCCACTGCAGCAACCTTCTGGAACAGGAGGACCCTTGTCTGCTCCAGCACAGCAGTTGATACAGGGTGTTGCAGTCAAATTAGGCACAGAAGGACCAACAGGACCAAATCAGCGTGTCATCATGCGAGCCAAACTAGTCACTAAACCACCTACCTTTAATCGCACGGCAGTGGGTATTCAAGATGGGAGCACAGTTGGTATTGGAAGGTACTGATATTTGTCATAGATTAAACTTGATCATTGTAACTTAACTAATTAGCTAAGGCCATGGAACATAATCCTGCTTGAGAAGCTAAGTGGTCCTCATATAGTCAAGGAATTCTCTACATTTTGTGGAACCCGTGTCTCATTACCATGTTCACTAGAACTTGCCACTTGCATTTACCCTGGGCCTTATAACTCAAATCCACATCCTCCTCTTCTCTTTTAATACTGTCCCTCAATTCTGTGTTATTTTTGAAGTGATATTTTGACATGTCCCCAGTTGTCATTTTTCGTCATTGTGTTTAGGAGGTACTGGGTTCCAGTCATGGTCCATAGATTGACCACCCTGACTTGAGGTATTTTATGGTCTTCCTCAGTCTGTACAGATATTCGTTGTACAACATGTCATATTTGTTCATTCACTCTTCATCCCAAAATAAGATGCTGTTTACTCTGAATTACTGACTGCATCATTAAATAAACCATATAAATAAACAAGTAAATATTTAAATGTTCTGTTTTATGCTCCCTTCTGTGTTATGTTTTGAAACTTTTTTATTACTTCACTTATATTTATTGATAATGTGGGACATCATCACAAAGGATCTTGTGCCAGTGCCATGAGTTATTTTATCTCTGTCATTCAGTTGCCAAATTTCAAAACTAACACTTTTTGTAGTGTTACACAGACGTTCGTAATTACTTTTAATTTGAATCTGGTAAAACGTGCACATTTAAGGAAGGTTAAAAACTGGCATATCCCTGTGTTTTATACACAGTACCATTTTATTACATTATTTGCAGTAACAGGTTTTAGTCCACCCTTGTACTTCACCTAATTGTAAAAAATTGTTAATCATTTTCATACATTTGGAATATGTTGTTTCATATTCTTTTCCATAGCCTGCTGTCCTTCATACAGTAGAAAGTATGCCAATAAGATGTATATGTTCCTCCATAGTTCATGAAATAGTTGACTGCTTTTCATGGTTTGTAATTTGAATGTGGTGCTATTGGAGGACATCCAAATGCTATAATTTTTCATTTCCTACAGTCATGAATAACAGCATGCCAGACACATGAGTTTATGAGGGAAGCATGACACTGGGGTTGCTTACTTTATACTGAAATTTGTATGGTAATAGAACTTGGAAAAATGTTGAACATTTATTGAAGAAATATTTTGGTAGAATATAAAATGACAACATGGTGCTCATGTAAACATTTTTTTTAGCTTTTGGTTTGATGACAGTAACCAGTGAACTGTTGGAATTAGGCGTATGAATTTGGCTGAAAGGTCGATCATGCTCACATCTACACACGGCCTGTGAAGCATTGTCTGTAAGTCAGAACAGCAAAAGCTGGTTTCTGGCACCTCCAGGACCAGTGGGTTGCCAGATACTGCAGTTTCATTGGTACTAGAATATTATATGTAATATGTATTTCAGTGTACCTAACAACCTCACAGACAGACCTAACCATATAAGCTGTCAATGTCATTTATTTTTTTCCCCCACTTCACTTTCTACTCCCTTTTCATGACTACTTACATAAAATGGCACTTAAAATAAATACACATATTACAAAAACCAAGAAGAGATCACTATTTCATCCTTTTAATCACTTTGTTTGCAACACTGAATTACATACGCATTCTGCTGTTATTATCTTAACTGTTTGCTTACATAAATTGACCTTGTCATTGGTCCCTTTTGATCGGCTTAAATAATATAATACAAACATAAACTTCACACAGCAGTAACTTTACTTATTTTTTCCTCTTTTATCACTTCACATGTCACCATTTGACACTGCTAATTCCCCTGAAAATGCTGTTGTATCTTCCAGTTCCACACACACGCACATCGGCTTTCGCACTTCCACTTTTTTTGTTACAGTTGGAGAATTGATGAGCTGCTTACAAGCCTTGAACATCTGGAGGTCTTTTGCTTGGTACATTCTTTACCCTTCTGCAGAAAATTGGAATGCAAAATCTGCAGCTACATTAGGTTATGAGTACCATGTGTCACTGATCTGTGAAATAGTTCATTGTGCAATGTGCCCACTCAGAACCAGGGCATGTAGCATTGGGTGCTACTGGTAAATAGAGAAATGAAAACTAGTGGGCATCTGTAAATTTACAGCCTGTAAGCTTTGCAGATCATCCAATGCCAGATAAACCAGCTTTTATTGTACTGGCAGATATGGTGATGAGAGACTTTGAGGCTTTGTCGGTCAAATTTAATGTATAGTAAGTATGTCCATATATAATAGGTTCTTCAGAAATGTAAAACGAAAGAACAGTAATACTAGTGATAGATGTATGTGACTCAGAACTTATGCAATAGGGAGGTAGATCACATGAGTTCTGCTGAGAACTACCTATATATCTTTTGCTCTTGTGTCTTACATTTATTATTTTACAGGCCTGTGCTCACAACACAGCATCAAAGGCCTGCTGGTATGTTGATGGCAGAGCAGAAGAATCTTTATGGGTCTGCAGTGGGGGCATCTTCAACTGTCAGCAGTGGAACATATCCACCAGTTGGCACTGTTCAACCGACTGCTCGTGGTCGCCCGGTTGTTCCTCTAAGTAATCACATGAAGAGTGATGACACAAAAGATACCAACTCAGAAAATACAGATGCTCTGAAGCCATCTGTAACCAACAGTAAAACTGTTGATATTTCTTCTCATTTACATGCACAGTCTGAAGTGGACAAACCACTAGCTGTGGTCTCTGCAAAGCTTATAGATAAGGATGAGAAGAACACAATACCTTCCTTCAGAGAACAGAAAAGTTCTGAAAATCAAAATGCATTATTCTCTTCCCCACCTAGTGATGTGGTGGCATCTAAATTGCCTACAAGCAAAGGGCCAGGAAATGTAGGCAAGGAGCGAAGAAGTTCAACAGAGGTTAACTCCCCAAACACTTCTTCAGCATCAAAATCCACAGCGGGAAGCAGTAAGAGGTGAGTTGTTCTGAGTTCAGTGACTGTACACAACATTTTTATTTTGCTTTAATCTCAGAGTACAGATCAGAAATCATCATTACTTGAGAGGGCTGGATGAGGCTGTTCTGAAGAGAGTGTGGTATGGAGAACCTAATGATAAAAATTATGTAGTCAACAAGATGTTTTAACTTGCTGTCATTATAGGTCTACCATCTTATTTAGTAGAAATAACAAGTAACGATCAGCATATATTTTTTAATGACATATAAGCAAATGATTGTAGTTACATAGTGTATTTAAATGTGTATATGAAAACAACTTGTATTTTTTTTAAAAATGACTTCCTTTCAACATTAAATGCAAATAATCAGTATAAGTAATAAGGCCCTGAGGGTAGGCATTTATGTTAAAATAGTATTTGTTTTGTGCAAGGGCATAAAGAGCAAAACATGATAGTAGGCTGTATTATTATTAATAATAGTATCTGAATATTTTCATTAGCCAGTTTGAACTTTGTTGCAGAACGTATTGTTTCCATCCCTAGAGCAGAACAATGATCCAGATATTTCCTCTGATTTGATTTAATCAAAGCTAATTAACTTTTTGTACTGGTCACGTGTTGTGCTTTTACCAGTGTTGATTTTCTTGTTAATTATAAATTTGTACTTATAAAATTTTGTAAAAAGGGTAAAGCAGTCCCGATACAGGCCTAGAGTGGCCCAGAGGTTTCCAGGAAGTTAAGGTTCCCAGATTTCATGACAGTGGCACAGCCTTACGCACCAGCCACCTTTACCCCCAGGAAATACACCTGGTACTCATTTCTGTTAGAGGCTGAGTCGACGCCAGGACCATAGTGCAACCGGAAGGATTATGTCACTGAAAAATTCCAATGACACCATCAGGAATCGAACCCGCGACCAGCCGGTTTGTAGCGTAGTGTCTTAACCACTGCGCCACCGCACACCCCTTTAAAATTTTGTTCTGAACCCAAATGGCACTATCATGTAAAGTGAGGATCCAAATTGCACAAATGGACTGAATTAAAATGTGTCAGTGAAATTTTGATAAATTGTCACTATCCTCCTTGTCATTTTATCATATGGGTCAGATCCACCATAGTAGGTTATCACAGTTTAAAATATGTAGATTTGTAACTTTATCATAGCCAATAGAGGTGTGGCCAGGATGGTGAAAAATCATTTCTGAAGTCTTAAGCCCCAGCACACAACAGAATATATTATGGAATAAAAACTTATTTCAGGAGCTCTCAGAAAGCAAAATCAACGAGCTATGCATGTAAACCGAGCAACAGTACAAGTTTCCCCAGTCTGAACAGTCCAGCTCAGATGGTTGAAGCACCAGTCTTTCATCCAACAGAAAAGGAGTTCCAGGACCCATTGGAGTACATCGACAGGATCCGACCTGTGGCTGAAAAATTTGGGTTGTGTCGTGTTGTGCCACCTTCCAATTTCAAGGTAAATGTGAAGTGGGATGTACAACTTTCCATACTGGGTTGACCAAAATATTTTAACTCTGAGCCTTGCTTTTAGCTTCACACTGGCTGTGGTGTCCATGTGGACTCCTGTATACTCCAGCGAAGAATGTGTGGAGCTTTACCTCCACTCCCCCATTTTCATCATGTTTCTAAGCACAGGTGCAACTTTTTATTACCAACAACGGGACACTGAATTTCCGGATGTGCAGAACTGTCAGTTTATCCACAGCATTATAGAAGCCTTTGAATGTGACTTGTAGAATGCAACTGCTATAGACCTTCCCATTGTTGCAGAGAGTTTTAAATTTACTTTGGTGCTCATTCACTTCTGTTGCATAATTTTAGAGCATAGGTTGTAGTAGGATTACATACTTGGTTTGGTGTTCTGCTTTACAGTCAAGCTATAGTTTGGTTAAGATATTAATGAATATTATTGCATTTTATAGCTGTAGGGTTTGCGGTTTGCCCAGAACCATTTATCACACATTTGCCCAGCAACGTGTAATTTTGTTGTCTAGGTCCAAATAATCAAGGATTCTTCATGGTGTTATACACAGAAGACCGGATTATAAATCTTCACCACTGTGTCAACATGAAATCTCATAACCCGTTTGCATTACTGATTTCATATATTCCGTTATTTTGATTTCAGCCTGAATGTAAAGTCAGTGATGACATGCGTTTCCTGGCATACAACCAGTATGTTCATAAAATGTTGCATCGCTGGGGACCAAATGTTAAGGAAATGTTGGCTATCAAGAAATACTTAGCTACTCAGAATATATCGTTTAACCATCCTCCTTGGGTAAGATGCATTCAAAGTAATAGTAGAAATTTGAAAATTTTACATCATTTAGAAACATTAAGTTCTTTTCATACTGTGTATCTTTTAATAAACCGAACAATAGAAAAATCTGCTGCAGGAAGACAAAGGAAAACTAGCACATGGCATAGAAATTGTCCCAATTGACAATAAGTGAGAACTACATATTCACTGAATAAAGAATTCACATCAACTCTTTGGACATGGAATTATGTACCCAGTGCACTCTGCATTATATCTGGGATATAAGTGGTCATCCATTACTTTGCGTGTCTGTGGCTGATGACTTTAGTGGACACTCACTTTTCTTAGCATCACACCATGTGTCAACTAGTCAACTTTCATTGCCAAAGGATTAAGAATTCATTGTATTCTGTTCTTACACTCATTGAAAGTAATTAAGTATTTATATAACTTGTTAATATACGCTTCAAAGTAATGTTGTAATAGAGCACGACATTATAAGAATGTATCTAATCTCATTTCAACATGCGATCTTCGCTCTTCTGGGATGTTATGCAGGATAGATTGGTAGGTGCTAACTACCTACCTATCTACACTGCGTAACATCCCAGAAGAGTGAATATCTTATTTACACTGTGGCAGAAGCCTGAAATTACTCATTTCAATGTACTCTACACACAATCAAGACTTTCTTTGTTTTGTCATATGAGAGACTGAGTATGTTTGGAAACCAGTTGTTGATTTTTCATTGTACAAGTTTAGGAGGTGGCTGGGATAGTGTAGTTGATATAGTGACTCACTGTGGGTTGGATGGTCTGGGAATTGAATCCTAGTGGGGGTGAGATCTTCTGTGCCCATCCAGACCAGCCCTGATGCACACCCAGCCTCCTGTACAATGGGTACTGGGTCTTTCCCAAGGTTAAAGCAGCCTGGGCTTGGTGCTGACCTCCCACCCCCTTCTAGCACTGAGGTTTCAAATGGGATAGAGCTGTACCTCTGCCCACCTCAGTGCCTGCATAGACATGCCATGGGGTGAACTTTACCATAAAAGTTCAGGAATTTGTGGTTAGCATTCCCTTTGAATAATTATCTTTGAAACCATAAGACATCCTGAAAGCTGTTGTCAGATATACAATGTGTTTCATTTTCTTCTACAATTTTTGTTTGAAACATTTTTCAGATATTTATATGAAGTGGTTGTTAAAATTTTCTAGTCTAAGTGATAACTAAAATTTCTTGTCTGCTTTGCACAAAATTATCCAGTATCAAATTTTGTGAAAATTTGACAACATTTCTTAAGTTTTTGCCAGTGTGCAGGTAGAGGATTGGATTGATTTTAAGAGGCACCCATCAAATTTATGAATGTGTTGAAATAGTGATACTTAAGTATTCTTAAGTAGTGACATCCTCGTTGTGTTAGATACAATAAGAAGGTATGGTCTTAGCAATAAATACTACACACCATTATTAGTTGTGTTTCGACTGTACTACCCTGTCCCATCTTATAGAGATACTTACAGCTTTTTCAGAATTCTCATACATGGTTTTTTTTCTTTCTGTCACTATCATGCAGTGGCCTTGTAAACTGTGCTGCTTTATATGTTTGTTATTAATTTTTATGCAGATTGGAGGCATGGAGGTTGACTTGCCACGTTTGTACAAAATAGTTCAGAGTTTTGGTGGTCTGAAGGAGGTAATTGAGAAGAAAAAGTGGCATCGAGTTGCAGATGGAATGAAGATCCCAAAATCTGCACAAGATAGAGTCACAAAATTGGATGATATATACTGCAAGTATTTGTTGCCATATGACACACTTTCACCAGGTGAGAAATTTTGTAAACTAGAAGTAGAAATGTAAGAAGTAATGGATGATGATGATGACAACAGAAATTCTATTTTTATGATTGTATATGGTGCTTTTATATTCAATTTTACATATGCTGTTTCAGATTAAATATATTATGGATTGTTTGAATTATACATCTAATGTTAGTAATAAATAATATATGAGTAACATTAACTGATCTAGAAGGAAAAGTAGGTAAAACCAAATATATGAATGAATATGTCATGAATTTCAAATGTTCAAATCATCATATAACTGGAGTTAATAACACGTCTGAAAATGGCTCACAATTTAAGTACATGGGAACATCAGCAACAAGCAGAGGCAGTGTTGTTAGAAAAACTAGGATAAAAATTATCATTTCGGGAAGTGGTTTCTTATTGTGTACTATATTTTCCAGTTCACCATAAACTTTTTTAAAACATTCTTCCACCTGTTCTTTATGGCAGTGAAAAATGGTCTCTGTAGGATGTTGCATAAGGAAGAATGTTGTGATTTATACAGTCAACCTTGTATTGTTCATGTGGCAGTCTGAAAGATTTTGTGACCAAGCGGCTATATAGCTCATGTAGGTGCAACAAGACATATATATGGAATTTTGATGATGGAAGCCTATTTTAAAGCAGTCAGTTTTTAAACAGTAAATGTGGAATTGGGTAGATAATACTAAGTTTGTTCACTGAGAAATAGTTTGTGTGAAGTGAAGTGGCTCAGAATCATGTCCAGTAATGTTTGCATATTAATAAAGTACTTCTTTCTTCTGTTCCCATAACATTAGTTGGAAATTTAGTTTATATATATATATATATATTTTTTTTTTTATTATATACAGGGTGTTTCAATACCTATGTCACAAACTTTTCCTGGATATTCCCCACCCCAAAATAAGCAAAAATGTTCCTATCAACATGGGTCCAAAAATGAACAGGTTCCGAGATATCCAGTGCTGTGTAGAAATCTGAGAATTGTGATTAAGACTGCTGAGTTG
>JGI20166J26741_10346671_pt1 | contig 16285 bp, 15 predicted proteins | sample TergutCu122P5_FD_26741 | JGI IMG/M metagenome (IMG submission 26741)
TCAGTTGTAAGGCAAATGCCAGGGTAAATCTAGCCAAGACGGGGCATGGCCCGCACTCTCCCAAATTGTTGTGTTGTTCTATGTATTGTTTGTTTTGTGTCATTCTGTGTATTGTTTGTGTGTAAATGTGTACTGTACTACTGCCTGCCACCGGGTGACAACCCAACTGCAGTTAATAAAATATCATATTGTATATGTTTTAGGTGGAAGGGACAAAAGTGTCACACAGTACTGACAGATTCTTATGTTATAGACAATGGTGTTTAAATTGCCAAGGATACAGTGTCAAATCAAAAGGACAGATTATCCTGAAGAAAATGGTCAGTAACAAGGTTTTGGAAGGACATTGTTATGTCTCATTTGCTGGTATGAGTATCACTTCTGGACAGACAATTTCAGGAATAGATGATAACCTGTCTGACATCCAAACTGGGGTCCTCCAGTAACACCACTCTGCTCAGCATAATACAATGCTGAAATATAATTAGTAGTATGAAAAGACAGTTCTCAAAAAAGGACATTAAGAGATCAGAACTAAGTTAATTTCAAATAAGACATGTTATTATGCCTGACTTGGTTAGTGGAACTGTATGACAGCAATGAAACCAAACGCAACCAGCAATAAAAGCTCTCACGCATCCCCACAACATCTGACCTGTCAATCTAATGGGTATCATAAATCTGCTGCCACCTGTAACCCAGAAAAAAAGCTCATATCTAAATAAACAGAACAGAGTAATTACATAAAAAACATTCATAAAATACTGTTCATATGTACCATAAGTCCATACTTGTCAACCTGCTATCTAAGGAGTAATTGGATAAAAAGGTTATGTTTAAACAATCAGAAAATGTAATTAAAAGTTAACAACCCTGAAAATAAATTGATACATAATAAACTGAAACTCAGGTTTGTACAGTATGATTATCCCTTATTACAGACAGAAGCAACAAGGAGACAGAAATTGTGCAAACAACCTACAAAAACACCTCTGGATAAGAAAAGGCTTAAACTTGAATGATGTTCACATCGGTGTCCAGAGCTGAGTATCAATATTAGCACTGTTCAACCTCACCGTTCTCTGTCAGTACAAGGAAATAGCTCTGCCACAAACCACCCCAGTGGTCTTATATGCAATTGTAAGTGCTGCTTTCTAATTATGTACAACACACGTAGCAAATGTTGCTTGAATTTAATTAACGAAAGAAAATTTTGCATAGTTCATAAATATGTGTTTGTAATTAACTACAAATCATGTCAAATGCCTCACAGAATATTAGTATATGGAAATAATTTCAGGCCAGTTATTGTCAATCACTAGGAATTAATAGGTGAGTAGATTAAATTAATTATTGAGAAGATATGTTTTCTGAAAAGAAACAGTTCTTGGGCTGTGTTTACCACAAGAGGAAATCACACATTGAAGAGTGCTGTATAGAATCCCTGGGACAATGTCTAGGCTACAGGCTGAGCAACTGAGGAATTGTGTTTTTATTTCTGGCAGAGGCAAAAGACTTTTCTTTTCTTTGAAGTGTCTAGAATGGATCTGGGGCCCACCCAGCCTCCCATTCAACAGGTACCTGGGGCTCTTTCACTGGAGTTAAAGCAGCTGGAGAATACAGCTGAACACTCCCCTCCACCTAGTGCAAAGTTTAAGAATCACTGGAGTATAACTCCATTCTACCCCTGCCATCATACATGGACAATTTTATAAATTTATTTGTTTAACTTACAATATAATATCAACTGCTGAGGTTACATGCATCAAGAGATATGAAAACTGCAAATTATGCAGTGGAAAGGATGTATGGTCATAGCCCATTTTATGTACTATTTCAGCGTTTGCCTGGACAATGACAAGAGCCACAGTAAAAATCAGCCAAGCCACAAAATGCAGTTCATCATCAGGTTCATAACCTAGTACCTCCTGAATGTAAATTGGGAATAACACTACTATGACAATCCAGTTGGCAGCAAACACACGTTACTCAGTACATGCCACTTACTTGAGGTGACTGTTGGAAAAATGGAATCCTTTGTTCCTCTTTCTCTTGCAAAGTGCAGATGATCTCTTCAGCATATTCTGTGCACCACCATTTATTCAGCAATGACATCTGTAACAAAGGAATTTCTTATGTTGCCTTGATGGCAGCAAATCATTATTATTAATACAAGTGAAGTTGTTCCTCCCCATGCCAAGAAGGCATACTAAAGGTACAGCTCCACAGACTCTTAACGTTGGTGCTAAATGAGGGTGTTGCTCAATTTCACACCCTGGTTGCTTTAATATCAGGAGATGGAACCCCTCAAACCCATTAACTATGAGGCTGGTTGGGCCTCAGGGTTGGTCTGGGCAGTTTGGAGCAGATATAAAACTCTTGCATCTGCTAGGACTCAAACCCTAGATAATCCAGCCTGTAGCCCAGTCACTATATTGACAATGCTATCCCAGCTCCCATTGCTGTTGTGTTGTTGTTATTGTTATTATTATCATCATCATCATCATCCTTATCACCATTATGTAGGGTATTTACAATTATATACCTGAACCAAACCATGTTTCTAGGGTATAGAGTGTTGTGGCTGTCTGTATTTGCAGTTTGTGCCACATGTACTGTTATTTCGCTCATGAAATACGTTTTGTACATGTACATTAGCACTTCCCGCAGTATGTGTGCAGTGCCTGATATGGCTGTTTTTTGTAGTTCCTTAATTTTGTGCTTTCCTGGTGTGTTGCTCAGGTACTGTCTGAGTGATTATGAAATGGTTCCAGTCATCTCTATTATTACTGGTATCACTTTAGTTTTCACATTCCACATGCACTGAATTTCTATTACAAGGTCTTTATATTTTAAAATCTTCTCAGCTTCTTTCTTGATCACATTTCTGTCTCCTGAAATTGCAACATCTATTAGGGCACATGTTCCTTTTTCACTATCCTGGACTATAATGTCCAGTTTATTGTTAGGAAGGGTTCTGGTCTACTGTCTCATCAAACTGCAGACATAGCCTGCAATTGTTCTTTCTGTCTGTAATATCTTTATTGCACAATATTTTGTTTGTAATGCCTGGTCTTGTGCTGCTATTATTTCACTTTCAATTTCTGCTTTCCAATCTCCCATCAACAGCCACAGGAAAGTGTTTTCTTCACTAATATGCTGTCTATATTTCTAATGTATTGGCCATGCATTATTATTATTATTATTATTATTATTATTATCATCATCATCATCATCATCATCATCATCATCATCATCATCATCATCATTATCATCATTGTCGTTGTTGTTATTATGTTGTTGTTGTCTCTTGTCACAGGCCTTTTCTTCCTAGCACTTCTCTTCTTGAACCAATGGCGATCCCCACCACTGGCTTCAAGTTTCAGACTGCAGTACTTTCCTTATTATGTGTGATGTTCCCAGTATAGTGGTCTTTTGTGGTGAATCTATTGAACACTTTTATAGTATAGCTTCCAAATTTTTTCTTAAACCTTTTGTTATTATTCCAGTGGCTCCAATTGTTACCAGTATAATCATACATTTCATGTTCCACATTTGTTGCATCTCTATACATAAACTCTTGTATTTTAGCTGCTTTTTCTGTTGTTGTTGTTATTACTACTACTACTACTACTACTGTTGTTGTTGTTGCTGCTGCTGCTGCTGCTGCTGTTGTTGTTGTATAGTAAAATAATCCCATGAAGCAGCCACTCTCGACAATCTAACAGTTGCCTGGACAGTCAACAAACAGCTGACATTCAGGAAATGCACTATGCAGAAATTCAGTCTCTTGCTGTAAAATGTTGCAGTACATGCACAAGGTATTTTGTATTGCCCGACTATTCTCCACAGTGCAGGTGACATTACTGTTGCAAAGTGACCAAGGACTCCACCCACCCTGCAGTGACCAGACCAGCAACAAAAAATTCTCACTATATCACACTGACATTCATATTGAAGACATAGTTATGACACCAAGTCTAGTTAAGCTAAAGTCTTAGCACCATCCCCTACAAGTATATTGGACACATGGTGGTAAAGTTACATAAACCTTGAATGCTGGTCCTAGAGAGAGCTCAGCAGCTTTACTTTCAGGGAAATGTCCCAATATCCATAAAACAGACACAAAAATCCTCCAAGGGTTTGTTCTAGACATGGTGGTTCACTGATAAGTCATTTCAGGGAAATCATAAAAACATCTCTTTTGAAAAAGACAGCTCTGAAATTCAGTCCATGAATTCTTCTAAAGTGCTTTTGTCAAGAGGAGTGTTCCTGCCTGAATCTGTTCTTAAGGGGAAAATGTGAATGGGATTGGTTTTTGTAACCAGGTTATTTGCTTCTTCAGGTATTTTATTATGCAACTGTAAAACTGATGTATAGTCACATTATTAATGGTCATGGCCTAGTTTAATACCCTGTAAATTTCCATCGGAGAAGTGAGGAGGGGGTGATAAAAAAACCTCAGCTGCAATTGCTCATCCACCTGAAGGAAGGCCACATTACCATTTAGCTAACAGCACAGCACACTTCAGAGTCTCTTATTTCCTCTATCATGTAATTTCATAAGGAGCCACTAGGCCTTTCCCACCTTGTTATATTCAGTCAACTAAGTAAGAGTGTCAGCTTGTTACAAGGTAACAGATGCATAGTGGTGCTTTGTAGACTGCTGCACATTCACCAACATAGTTTTATTTTAGACATATAAAGAACATGTATTCTGACTTGTATGGTTACCTTATTTACTGAATGGAATGTAAATGTACTAGTGAGGTTACAATTACTCTTTCCCATATTAAGCAGACACTTTTATACTTCTGAAACAGGTTCAACTCATTAAAAGATAATGCTGGGTTAACTTGGTTAGCTTTCATTCATGTTAAGCTAACGTTCAGTCTAAAAACATAAGTAAAATGTGAATTCTGCAAGAAGTAGGTCAGAATATGTTATCATGCTTACCAAAGTAGGAATCGTGTATGGTCTTATATTGTAAAGTTATGGGTGTTTATGTAAATTTGGGGAAAACTCCTGCGAAGTCAGTTCTCATCATCAAAATTTACGTATTGCAACAGGACGCTAACATGGAAATGTAATACAAAACTATCTTATGATCTTCCATCAAACAGAGGGCTAGAAGTGCTTCCACCTATGGTTACGACGACTTGTACTTGGTTAGTTGCAGACATAAACTTTTCCTCTCCCTTGTGCTCTACATACATGAAATGGAATCAAAAAAGAATCTGAAACTCAAACTGCCTCTAAGTCCACGCTCTTGTTTTACTTGCGACAAATTAATTTGTCAACTGCCTTTCTACTTTCCCTTTTGATACCCTCAGAAACTTACGTAATGTCTCTTGTTATAATAAATGTACGAGAATACTGATAACTGCATATGTTTTCATCACAAAATTTAGTACGGCCCAACAAATATGACGTACCGCAGTTCAAACACCAGCTTATGGTAACAAAATTCAAATTATATTTCATTATATACAACACTCTTCATTTACCTCATTCAATTGAAGTTACTGTTGTTTGTCCCTAATATCTAATCATTTCCATTAAACAAGATAGCTATAAACGTACACTCTGACAAATCTCAAGCACTTTCGGCATAAAGAACCAACAAAGAACGCAGCACATCATGACCACACGTGCACATCGGGTTGACACATGCATTTTAAGTTGGCAACAATGTTAAAATCGCTACGTGTTGTATTCTTTTGTACACATGTTGACACAGCTACTACTAGATGATCTGCGGTTGCTAGTGCCATCTGTTACGAAACGTTAGATTATTTCCCACCGTTCTGCCAAATAAGGGAAGAAGGAGGTGCGTCGGGAGTTGTGGATGATAGGGGAAAGTGGGCGTTGGGTAATTCCAGCATTTATCACTAAGTAACCGCTCACATAATGTCATATGCCAACAGTAAGTACCAGAAGTTACTATAATTTTAAATCCCTCGTGATTAGTACACATACATGTTAGTCTTCGGTTAAAGTGTTCATACTTACACGCTCTGATGAACCGGCAAGGGATACCATTCCTTGTCAAGGCGTATTGAATGCAGATTGATTAGTGCGTGACGAAAGCATGCCAGTCTAAACTGTTGGGAGGTAGGTGGGTTATAGTATAAAGAAAATGGTAAGTATGACGATATTTAAGTTCACAGGACGGTCAACAACCTTTGTAATTGCTCTGCTAGTTGTCTTATTGATAACACGTTGCCTCCTGTTTCAGAATATATTTTTGCAGCTCTACCAAGAACTCAGAGAGGACAGCCTATTGTGCTAGGAGGTGATCCAAAGGGGAAGAATTTCTTGTACACCAATGGAAATAGTGTTATCATAAGAAATATTGAGGTATGAACCCGCTAGCAGTATGGAAGTTCCAGATTGTAATGAATTGTAGAAATCTATGTACGGAATCAGGTGGTTAATTCAGAGAAGTCTTATAATAGAATGATTCATTTCAGAATCCTGCTATATCGGATGTTTACACTGAACACTCCTGTGCTACAAATGTAGCAAAATATTCGCCAAGTGGATTTTATATAGCATCTGGAGGTACAGAAGCACATTTTTATTTGGTGCTAGAGTAAGTGGTACTTTATTATCAAGAACATCCTCACATTAAAGGGCGGCATGAAGCAGGTTCCACACTGAGAACCCACAATTCTGGAGTGACCTGTGGACCTCACTGTTATCTGGCACTTTACCCAGTGCATATGAACTGATACGCATGTGTGTATATGAGGAAACCCCAGAATAATTACTTTTTTTAATGTAATGGAATACATTCCATTGTGATTGTGTAACATTCAAAAACAGATTGTTTACTCTCCATCAAACACAACTACCTCTCTTCATTTAGATACATCTACATGTTGCAGTCATTTATGACCATCATCTGCTCATCAATATAATGTTGTAAAGTAAGGTAAAATGCAGTACAAGTGTAAATACACTTGTATTGCATTTTACAATATAAAATTGTAAAAACTGGGTGTAAACTAGGCAACCAGACACCTGGGATTTGTGCACCTCTGGTGTGACTACTTGAATGTTCATCCATTTTAGACTCATTTTTATTCCATACATCAGTATTCTGTGTCATGTTTCTTTCTGCTGCTAGCAGTTGTGTTTTTTTTTGATAGTCTCTTTTCCTTTGCCTTTTCATGTGCATTGTGTCAACTCTCTCTCTTTTCATGTATGCATGCGTGCATACTTGATTTTACTGACACTTTTGATCTACATCTTAACATGGGATCTGGCATCTTGCAGACTTTCTGCACCAGGCCACCTATATAGCACTTTCAAATAACTGAACTGGTTAAACAACAGATTGAAGAACAAGTCTTTTAAACTGGTAAGTAGTTGCTGATGTGGAGAAGTGTAGTGCCTCCAAAATGTCAGTAAGTGTTAACACTTGATATGGTGTACACATTCCTGCAAATTATAATCTTTGTCAACACTGCTGTGAGAACTTAAAATCCTAAAAGTAATAGATTGATTTGTTGTTTTGTTTCAGATCAATCGGGAAAAGTAAGAATTTGGGATACAGTGAATAAGGAACATTTACTGAAGAATGAATTCCAACCAATTGGTGGCCCAATTAAGGATATTTCCTGGTCACCTGACAGCCAAAGGTTGGTGGTTGTTGGAGAGGGAAGAGAAAGGTAATTATTGTGTGTGATTAGAGCTGCTTTGCACAGATATTTGGCCTATAGAGTGGTAGGTTTTCAAAGAATGTCCTAATCTTTGCTGTTGGGATCTGTGCAAACCTCTCTGTCAGTGTGCTTATAGGCATTTTGTAGGAGCAGTGATATATTATAGAATTAATATAAACTTGAAATGTAAACACATAATAAGAAATAATCCTTAATTCCATCTGTTTGCATTTTCAGCTCATAAACTAATTAATAATATTTGGTACATGTGTGGTTAACATTAAAAGCTGTCAGATTAATTTCGTTTTTGTAGATATAGATAGGCTGTGGTACCACCATTTCGCTCAAGTTGAATTTCTGACAGTTTTTACTAATGACTGATTATACAAATAATACAAGATATATAACTGACATATGTGTAATCAGTAAGCTGTTACTTTTACATGGAACATTTCCAGTTCGCATATTTTTATCACAATACCGTGTTCTACTGTTGTGGTAGCCTGCAATAAATGAACATCAAGGTTAATTGCAGAGTAACATATCTAGAACGAAAAATGTAATTAATTCTGTACTCTAAATTATTCTTTGTGCTTCAAGGTTTGGACATGTGTTTATGGCAGAGACCGGTACATCTGTTGGTGAAATATCAGGACAGTCAAAGTCGATTAACTCTTGTGATTTTCGCCCTGCAAGGCCATTCCGAATTGTGACAGGCTGTGAGGACAATACAATTGGTGTGTTTGAAGGCCCACCATTCAAATTCAAGATGACAAAGCAGGTAAATTTTTTTGTCAAAAATAATCTGTGCTGTGTACGAGCATGTGTGAGTTAGTGTTAATTTGAATTGTTTTGACACAGCATTGTCATTACTTGGCTACATGATTTTTTCAAGAATTTGTTCTTTAATAGAAGCCATTTATCAGTAGAATTTGTTTTGGGATTTCCATAAAGAGTAAAAACATGATTTTTTCACCTGTGTTTATTCTGCCTGAACACATCTTAAAAGCCTTCATATACTAAGTAACTGTATGCGTCATGATGGTATAAAACCCACAAACTGAACTGTGTAACTAACAATGGCAAAACAACCTGAATGTTTGACATTGCCAATATCACAACTTATCGATGGAAGTTACAGATCGTCCACAAGCCTCCGTTACACTGAAGAAAATAAAACTAGTACTAAGTGAAATGGTTAGAACTAATGAAAATAAGTCCATGGAGCAGATTCCTTGAGAAGATAATAGGTCCTGAGCTGGTTAACAATTTCCCCACATTTAATTGGACTTGAAGATCCTGCACAGTGTTCACAAGAGCCTTCCACTTGGCCCTTTACTCAGCCAAATCAAGCCCACACCTTTCCATTCTACACTGTTTCTTTGAGATCCGTTTTAATATTGTCCTCCAGTGTATTCGTACATATAGCTCTTCATGTGGTGCATGTTTTTCAGGTTTTTAAACCGAAACCCTGTATACTGTAATACTTTATTACAGTTTTGTTTCCTGCAAAGAAATTTGCAACAAGATATGACAGTGGCAAAGGGTGACACTTGTCAAAGGTTTTCATCAGAAAGTATCAGTAATGTATGTTGAATTAGATAAAATTACCAAGTTTATTTGGAATAAGTTTGTTCTTATTTTGACCTCCATTAGTCCGTAATTATTATTCAACATAACCTTTATTTTTGTGTTTTCTGTGAACATCTAGGAGCACAGAGATGAACTTCCAGTTCCTAAGAAAATGTAGAATATTTTTTGGCCATCTTGGTAACTAGAATGATTTATAGAGAGGGTTCTGATTGTAGACTTAGTCTGTGTTGCATGAATTACATGCTGGTTTAATGTGCTGTATACTACCAGAAAGAATGCCTTTCTTTTCTAGTCCTTTTTATCTTTAATAGGAACATACCAGGTTTGTGCAAGCTGTGAGATATTCACCAAATGGAAGTCATTTTGCTTCAGCTGGTTTTGATGGAAAGGTATTCCTGTATGATGGTTCATCAGCTGACTTGGTAGGGGAAATTGGATCCCCTGCACATAAGGGTGGTGTATATGCTGTAAGTATCCAACAACACACTCTGCAGCAACATGTATTTTTTACTGCATCATATAGGAACTGGGTGAGCAGGGTTGGTTTAGTCACTAGGCTAGAGAATACATCCCTGTTAGGGGCAGGAGATTTTTTTCTCTTTGCCACAGCTGAATAAGTAATCTGCTTGTTTTGTATGATGAAGATACCTGTTTTTGTCGCTTATTGTGCCTGCTGAAGTAAGCCTCAACAGCTGTTCCTTCCAACTGTGTTGCTGTTATCTCATATCTCATTTTGAATGACCTTTGCAGTTGCTGCATTGTTATTAAAGAACAAAACAATATCTTGACCACTTGATCTTTCTCCTTCCATCTTCTAACCTCTATATCATTGCATACCTTTTACATCTCTGACCCACAGATTTGGTTGTCCTCCTGTATAACAACACCCAGAAAATTTGTGGTAATTTGATGTAAATATCATGATGAAAATGTCTTCCTTCAGCTGATGGTGAAGAAAATTCTCCATACAAAAACTTGGAGGTTCAGCACCAAATCACAAAACCCACATTTGGACTCCATTATGTATAGTTTATTCTGCTACACAGGTTCACAACCTTTTGGCTAACGTTCATTCTATAAATTATCCTCCCATCTACCAGCAGATCTGCAGAGTTCTAACACCTTGTGATATTTGCCAGTTGAAATGTTCTATGCATTTCATTGTTTGCATGTGACTTTCCAGTTTCCATTTAGGTGACTAAGAATTTCTATATGCATGGCAGGTTGCCTGGAAGCCAGATGGCACACAGCTGCTTACTGCGTCAGGTGATAAGACTTGCAAGTTGTGGGATGTAGAAACAAAATCTGTGGTGACAGAGTTTGTGATGGGCAGTCAGGTGGAAGATCAGCAGGTAAGTTGAACTGATAGCAGAATACGAAAAACAGAGTCATACTAAAGAGAGCTAAATGTGTAAGTGAAGTGAGAAGAGGAGTAGCTCATGCCCAGAGCCAAATGTGTGAGGAAATTTCCTCAACAAATACATGAGAAAATCTTTTGACATACATGTAAGACTTTTCTTATTGTGTCTTAATTTTTCACAGTACTATAACTTAAATAATGTTACATTTTCATTAGTGTGTCACTAGTTCTTTGCTGTGGTAAGTGCATGTGTTTTTGTTTATTGATCCAACTCATACTGCATAGTAACCAGCACTACTGCTTTTTCTGACAGGTGTTTTGTTCAAATGTCAACCTCACATTCATGGTCAGATGGAAGTTTTATGGTTTTCCGCAGACTTTTCAGGCAGATTTTGGTATCACACTGTCATTAGGCAGTTATTACTTTCTACCATGTCCTTTCCAAAGCATCATTTGTAATTCCCATCAGTTTCTACTTTGATACTGTGTGACCAATGTTATATGTGCAGTGTCATTAAATGAACTAAGAAACAAGAAAGAATAGAAGTTTGCACTGACTGTATCGGTCACAAGGCAGCTCAGTATGTAATTCCTTTCATCATTGTTACATCCATTTATTTTCCTGAGTGTCATATGTAGGCAGTCCATAAAGAAACCGAACTTGTGAAATAACGAGCCAGCGAGCGTGCACAGCACGCTCATGATGGTGGTGTTGTGTAGCGGGGACTTTTAAACTTTATTCTGATACTAGCAGCATCACCCCACGTCAGTTAGTCATCGAGCTACACGCACTTAATTGGGTGTGTGTTTAGTACCCTCGGCGATTTTTTGCAAGTTGAAAAATGAAGGATCTTGAGGAGCAACGCGTTTGCATCAAATTCTCTTTCAAATTGGGGAAAACTTTTATTGAGACTTTTCAGATGTTGCAACAGGCTTATGGAGAGGATTGCGTGAGCCATACACAATGTCACGAGTGGTACCAGCGTTTCAAATCGGGCAGAACGTTCATCGAAGATGATGCCAAATGTGGATGGCCTTCCACGTCAATGGACAACGATCACGTTGAGAAAGTGCTTGCTGTGATTCATCAAAATCGTCGCCTAATTGTCGGTGAAGTTGCCGAAGAAGTAGGAATCTGTAAACATCCATGCCACCTGATTTTGACCGACAAACTGAAGATGTGTCGTGTTGCTGCAAAATTTGTACCGCGTCTGCTGACAGATGCACTGCTTATCTGTGAATTTTTGACAAAGCGTGAGGCGACAATTGTCCCCCAGTCGCCCTACTCTCCAGATTTGGCCCCTGCGGACTTTTTCTTGTTCCCGAAGTTGAAATCCTCACTGAAAGGTCGCCGATTTCAGATGGTAGAGGAGATAGAAGAAAATTCGACACAGGATTTTCACGCCATCCCGCAAAACACGTTCCAGGACGCATTACAGAACTGGAAAAAACGTTGGGAGTGGTGTATCAAGAGTGGACGGGAGTACTTTGAAGGAGACAAGTTTGATTAATGTGTAGGTAAAGCAATAAATTTTAAAAAAATTAAGTTTGGTTTCTTTATGGACTGCCCTCATATTTTAAATGCCTGCAATTTGTGGTCTTCCCTAATGGCAGGAAATGGCCTTTTCACCCATAATATATAATCTAGAGAAAGACCAGTTTTGTTCACTTAATTGTATTCTTTTGTTGTAGGTTTCATGTTTATGGCAGGACCAGTATCTGCTGACAGTGTCACTGAGTGGCTTTATCAATTATCTTGATGTCAACAATCCTAATAAACATATACGAATAATCAAGGTAATTATAATGGCGTGTTTTGCTGTCACTGCTCAAGTTGTCACCTTTACAGGCATTGTCGTTACAAGCCCACATGATGACACTGGTTCTTTAGAAATGATTTCATTCTTTCAGAGCAAATCTTGGTATCTATATTTATAATAAAATATTTATACCAATGGGTAGTACATTATTCAAAGCAGCAACTTTTTGCAGTGTAGATGGACTTCCTTCTTATTTTATAGGGATTAATAATCAGGTTTTCAGTCTGATTATGTTTTGTGCATCTAATGAAGTCGTATTTATGACAGTCCTCTTCAGGTAACCTTGCTGATAACTCCACTTTATTGACTTTGATGTGTTAGTTACAGCAAATGTGTATTAGGTGACACACACATGTTGTGTGCCTATATCATATGCCAATAAATGGTGGGAGCTTCACAACGTCAGTTTGAGTCCAAAAGTTCCATTCTGGAAATGATTCTGTGAACATTTATGGAGATTAAATGTTGAAGTGCAAGTTGGGTTGTAAGGCTGTTTAAATCAGTATGACATACAGAATCACGCGTACAAAAGGCTGCTTTTCATTTTATCATAATGAATATGGAAACACAGTTCGTCTTACCTAAGACTGAGTCCACTGTATCTCTGTCAGTTCTGACAGTCATGCTTTTTGAATATGCATACATGAGGGTGTGCAGGGTGAGCGTACGAAATTCCATGGTGGTATTAAGTTGATGTGCAGCATTTCTATAATCATCAAATACCAGATGTCATAATGTTCCTTTGTTTTTATCTGAGAATTCATGAAACAGGGTCTGTATGTCAAATATAGGTTGATATTTGTAATCCACTGAGTGAACGCATGCCATCTGTGGAAGGAAATATATTGGAAGTAATGGGGTTTAAGCACCAGCAGTGTATCACACGGTATTCTGTGTTGAATATTATTGTGAGCAACAACTGCTGTCTATAGCACATACGGTGGATTCAGGAACTTATACCGGCTGACATAAATGCCCAACATGCCTTCTGCCATTGGCTGAGGATCCTGCTATCCATCGTTACATCCATTGACAGGTTAATGCAGATTCACAATTTATGGCATTATGAATTTATGTAGTTGGCATATGTGGGTAGAGGATGGTTCACATTCAATAAGATATGCACACAACCAATACTGATTATGCATAATCATAGATCACACAATGGTCATTGTGTCATACCATCAAAACCTACTAATCTTCAGTACTTCTGATTTCTCTGTAGATTTTTTTTATGGCACAACAGCCCAGATTGGCCTTAGGCTTCCTTGTTTTTGAGGTTCCCCGAAGATGGTTATTGGACTGAAAGGAGGATGTTTCACTGTGCACATGGTGGATATGGTTTTATATTATGGTGCTCCAGCATATTTCAGTCCCTCTGTATGGCAGTAGTTAGGTAGGAATTATCCCAGATACTGGATCTGTGATGGTCTCAAGGCTCCTGTGCTGTGGCAACCACAGTTGCCAGACCTTACACCATCAGACTTTAATTTATGGAGCTCCATGTCAAATGCAGTTTATGCCAACAATTTTGACATCAGATACAAGCTTTGGCTGTGCCTACAGGACCAAGAAAATGTTATACTGCCACATCTGACACATTTTAACAATCTAAATTTTGTTCTGATGTCAAAATGATGCATGTGTATTTTGTTGTAACATATAACAAGTAAGTCATCTCACAGTCCTGCACTTCAGAAATTTTGGGAAGCATTTATGCTTGAAATTGTATTGGAAATCATTTGAGCTTTATACTTTATCATTGGTTCCTGATTAAAATAAAAGCTATAGCACAACATTTTTGGGACCAATCCTGTCCCCAGAATGTTGTGAGGATGATGGACAATGTTCAGAAACTGCATGATCTCAAATGTGATGCATCATTAGCAGAAGGCTATAAAAATTGCACTGAAATTTTATCCTTTATAACTGTTTACGGACACATTTATGTATCCATGTTCACTGGATATTTCCGACTCATACTGACATTATGAAACAATTTAAAAACATCATGTATATGAAAAAAAGATGGTAAATCCTGGCCATTAGGTTTCATTGGCTTCAACAAATTGCATTGTTTCATACATTATTCTCTGGATTGTTGTTCAAAAAATATTCTATTTTTACATGTGATGCATTTTAAAATTTTCAGCCTGCTGCTCTGAGTTCTTATGTAACTATTCAGGGATCATTTGTCGTAGTGTGAAACGTCTGCAAAAACTTTGTATTTCATAATCACTGGTTAAAAATAGTACTTATGCTATTCTGTATATTTTTACACAGCGCTGCTGATGCAGTGTATTTTTTACAAAATCCCAGCAACTTTTTTTTCCATGATGCTTTCCTTGTTAAAGTATTACAAATGAATGATCTTTGTTCGACTGAACACACTGACAGGCATACTGAGACCATAAGTAAGAAGGTAAGAGTGGCCACCCAATCCAGCTGTTCAAGTATCAGCAGTGTCAACACAGTGAAAATGTCAGCCAACACCTACACAGGCCAAGGCTATATTTCCTGTGCTTCGCGATGCAGTATATCTATGTCTCTATAGTATAAAGTGAAATAAACATTCCCCATGCAGAATTATTTTGAGAAATGGCCACCAAAGCCAAGAACAGATATAGTGATGAAAGCTCCTGGTCGTTATCTGTCATGTAAGATCAATGTGAAATTAACGTGCTTTGAGTTACAGAAGAAGAATGGAAGGTTCAAAATAAAAAATGTACTCACTTAATGAGAAGTTTGTTTCACAATGTATGTGGTTGCACATACCTGGAATTTTAACCTTTGTTGCTGGTAGGTTTTATAAGTTGCTTCTTGATGGACTAAAGAATGACTCACATACAGATTAAGGCACAACACATATGCAGTTGCCATAGTGGACAGATGGTTACAGGATGGTTGGGTACTGCGTAATGTACATGCATGTGAAATGTTCTGACATGAGATTGGTGCGTGTTGCCAGGGTCACAACAAGCCTATCACTGTTCTCTCTCTGAGTCCAGATCGGAAAAAAATCTATACGGGCTCACACGATGGCTTCATCACACACTGGGATGCCAATACAGGTGAATGTGAAAAATGAGTTCTAATGCAGTACACATACCCACAGGTTCTTACATGACACTTTGGACATTTTAGCCTTTCTTGTGTCCAAGTCCTTAATGTATACAGAAACTTGAATTCACATTTCCACAAATATAACACATTTAATGGTCTGTTTAATCTGAGGCATGTTAACCTTTAAACAGTTTGTTTTCCCATATATGAATTCATGTAAACAACACCCCAAGAAATTAAGGAAATAGATTCCATTTGAAGACATTCTGCATAATCTTCCCCCCCTCCCCAAAAAAATGCTGTTTGTTTCATGACTTATCTTTTTCTGTTTAAATGACACATTTTCATAAACCATGTGCTTTAATTTAAATACAAATCCAGACATTTAAAGATTAAACACACACACAGTAACACACTCAGTCATGATGTATATGCAGTGACACATGTTATCACTACAGAAGTACTCAGAAATAAGCCAAAATGTAGGCCGTAGATACATGTGGGAACTCAACTGGGAAGTACCAGTATCTTCCTTCTTCACAATTTTAGGCTCGGTAATTTCAGCATCGCCTACGTTAAGAAGTTCTTTAGTGTCATGGTCTCTATTACTAGTGCTTTTAAGTCAAATTGCAATGATACCTATTACTGTGATTTGTAGCAACAGTTACAGACACTCTCCAGCACAATATCAAATATCAAAAGATATCGGGTGGGTGAGTCAAAACACAACACTTTATTACGGTGTAAGGTGTCACAGGGTAGACGACATGTTTTGGCCCTTT
>JGI20166J26741_10347782_pt1 | contig 16278 bp, 5 predicted proteins | sample TergutCu122P5_FD_26741 | JGI IMG/M metagenome (IMG submission 26741)
GAGGAGGAGGAGGAGGGGGAGGAGGAGGAGAAGTGTATGTTTCTGTGTGTGTAATCTAAAAAAACCAATACATCTCTTTTGTAATCATCATATTCACAGTGCTGTTGCTGGAATACTGAAATGTCATTGTCCTCTTAGCCAATTTCTGGTTAATAGAGCTTTTTATGATGATCCAGTGCCAGATATCACAGCATTTACTGTAATTAGGAAGACAATAAAAAATTGTGGAAAATTTTATGTCAAAAGTGCCTGCATTAGCTCTCCATTTGTTATGAACTAATGTAATAAAGAACTATATGATTAAATGATGGCCTTATTTTTGGTTTCTGGACCACGTAATGGTTAAATGTGCCGAAATTTTGGAGAAGCGTATTGATTCCATCTTCAGGGTGACAGTTGTTTCAAGTGGATGCTGAAGTGATACACAGGAATGAAATGGGTCTATTACATAGTATGGTTGGTGGGAGTTTGGCAAGTCACAGCTATGGAGGGAGGAAAGAGAGGATAGGATTGTCCCAAGCCCATGGGAGTAAAGATTTCAAAAGACGGCCCTTTTGTTAGGGCTTCACTAGTTGGTGATGCAGAAAGTAATGTGCAATGACACACTTTCTTCCTCCAAATCACCTCAGCATCCACTTGACACAATTCAGTCACCCTGAAGAGAGAGGCAGAACATTCCTTCGATGTTGGTACATTTAACTAGTATGATGTGCAGAAATCCACAAGAAGGCCATCATTTTCATCAATAACTGCCATGAAAACCTGAGAACTTGAATATAGCTATCTCAAAATATGAGCCATTATAGGTCTTATAAATAATATTCATGTGTCCATCATTCTCTTCAAAATATCAGTCAGTCAGTCAAATCTACATTATATTTCTACTCATTATGTCCTTTATCTCAGAAAATGATTATAATTGACAACCATAAATACAGAAGGTTTTCATTGTAGAAAGTAAAACTGAAAAATGATTAATTCTGCTCTTAGAAGAATTTATTTAAATGGAAGTACCTTTTTTTTCCCCCCATTACATCCCACAAAAGACACTGACCTTTTAATGAAAACAGGGATATTTTCATAATAACTGTGGTAATGAATTTTGTTCTGAATGTCACAGAAACAACATGTGAGTTCCAAAATATAGAGATATTATGAGACAGAACTACAGTGCATAACAAGAATTGTTCCTTGAACCGTGGAGAAAACTAACGTACAACAGCACTCCCTTCCCCCCACCACACCCCAAAAAAAATTTCTTTCATGAAAAGATTTGAACAAACTGAATCCAAGTTGAAAAGTATGAACATATATATTCAGATCCTAATTAGTAATTACACTTAACAAAAGCTAGAAAGGCTGCTCTGGACCACAGAATTACAAAAATATGTTAGTTCTAACAGGAAGAAAATAAACCATGTAATGTAACGCACTTGACGACAGCTCAGCTGAACAACAGAGAATGTTCCACAACATCAGGACGATATATAACGCATATCGTTTATGACGGGCCACTTACTGGGTGCTGTTTCTCTCATAGTTTACATCAGTCAGTGCGTGCGTGCTTTTCTTTTGGCAACTGGGTGTGTGTTCATTCAATCGTTCGCACCGTGGCAGCTTAGTTTCCATGACACTGAAGGAACGAATTGTAGGAAAAATGATTTATTAAATTTGGCTACACAATATTCCTTTCTCTTTTAGTGAAAGTCAAATTGGAGAGTTCTTTGGGAAGGTGAAAACAAAAATAATTTCAAAAGCCTAGCTTCAAAAATAACTTATTGAGGCCATTTAAGTCCATACTCAGAGTTTACTTGACCTCTTAAAGAGTAATGTAAATGAAACATGTTTCTTGTGCATTGTTCTATGCTCTGTCTCTAGTTGTCAGCAGACAGACCACCCATGAATTATAAAAAGAGGATATATTTTCATGTTGATTCAGAATGGCTTAATGCTATCCAAAGCCAGACAGAAAATTTGTACTGGATATTTTATGCATAAGATAAATGAAAAGGAATGATGACTTACCAGAGCAGATACCTTGTTACTGACTAGTAGAAGAAAACATAAGCTATTTTGCCCACTGAAAAATTTTTTCATCAAAGAGTTTCATAATTCAGAGTAACATTTTGGATAGATGAATGTAAAATTTTCATGTTTTATCTAGCTTGTAGTAGCTGTTAACAGAAGATATTATGTATGTGTTTAAAAAGATATAGAGATTAAAAGGATGGTTATTGAAAATTCATTATATTTTGGAAAAAAAAAAAAGGGTATTTGACACTTAATAACACAAATTCTTATTACTCTACAATGAAGAGTATATTCAGTTTTGTTTCACACAACTTCAAAGTCCTGTTGATAATGTGACTGAGATCTGAATGCATTGAAGTACTGAAAATTTCAACTGGCATTAAAGAGCAACTGCAGTAGAAACGTTAACCTTATCTCTGTAACAGTTTCAACACACAGTGTCTTGAAATTGGATTATGAAATACCATCACTTTTTGCCTGTAATACAGTTTTAAATGTAAATTTTCTGTGGCTTAATGCATTATGTTTCAGACTGAAGGAAGACCACTGCTCTTTTTTATCTTGTAAGTGTGCAGACACCACAAGCTACAATGGATTGCTCCTAAGATTATCTGACATAAAATAAATAAAGAAATATATTTTTGGATTACAGAAACAGTACAATTCTTTCCATGTTTTGTGTCATCAGTGATGTTAACTGGCATAAACTGACTTCCACCATTAGGGGCTTTATTATGCCTAAAAAAACTCATAATTTCTATTCTTGATTTAGAACTTATTGTTTATGTAAGAATAAGATTAGTATTCTACTTGATGCATTATTTTCTAATGCAGGACTTAACATGCTATAAGTAGCTCCTGGGCAGAAACAAATGACAATTCAAAGATAATCAGAGTCATATTCCGGTCTATATTTTTGTTTAGAAACCTTGCATTAGTTATTCATATACTTAAGAACTCAAATGTGCTTGTATCATTTCCCCTCCAGAAATATATATTTAAGAAATAATTTTTGAAATTTTGCTTGCAGAAAGACAATTTTTCATCATAAATATTATGAAATTTTTAGGTTAGATTGTTAGCAAGTCTAACTGAAGTTTATGTTAAAGATGGAGAATATCTGAGTATGGACCACAACAACTGAATAGAAAGCAGCGAAGCATGATTGTAGCTTCTTGAGACCAGCTGAAACAACTAAAAATAAAATTTCTGCTATACACAAAAAATTGTAAATACCTACTTTCATCCGGTGTAAGCTATTGTGAATTTTTCTTGCGGTGAAAGCTGGGGAGAGGAATCTTTACAACATGAACACATTATAATAAAATTATGAAACTGACTTTGACACTGGAAACTGACTGCAAGGCATAGTCCATGAGCATAAACAAAGATAAATGGCATATTCAGTGTATAGCAGTGGGATCAATGGAGCCTCTACAATGAAAATTATTTCCACTATGCAAGCTACAACTTCAGTCATGTTATCCAAATCAAATGAAACAAATTTCAAGCAGTCCCTTAAATTATTCCTCTATGATCATTTTTAGTTGTTACAAATCTGTAATCATTATTTTGTAACACGTAACTTACACCTGATGTTTTTTTAATGGTAGCTATAATAATTACAATACTGTATTTATACTTATCAGATTCACCTAGAATTTTCTTATTTGCCTGAGGTCTGGATCATTCTTCACTACTCTGAAATTCTGACTGTGTCCGCCAAGAATATTTCTAAACTTGCACATACATATTTTTAATTACATAGTTTCTGCATTTATATGAATGTATTTATATGCCTAAGCAGACTGAAATTAGAATTATTTCGATAAATATTATGCATATGCGAATATATACAGTTAAAGCAAACACCTGCAGTCACCTGGAAAATTATAACCCAACCAGAAAACTGTGTTTTTATTACAATCTGTTTCTGCTTTCATAATGCATAATGTATTGTGGTGTAACTATAAAATGATTTGCAGTATGCATGATTTTGTAACTTGTTTTTTTTTTCAACTGCAAAAACATCATTTGTTTAATTCCAGACCATACAAAAATGGGAGTGAAACATAAATTAAGATTTGATGGTTGTTTCTTTTGTGAAAAGTGAAGAATTACCAGTCTGTATGTTTCTTAAACTGTCTTCAGCACAATACAGTATGGAATGAATTGTATTATGTGAAGAAATATGGTGAGAGATACATACTTGTCTGTGGTCATTTCTAAGTATAGCTAAGAAAGAAAAGTTTCTGATATTATTGTTTAGCACATGGACTTTGCTTAATTGCAGGAGTACCAAACATATATTTCTGACATTGTTCTGGCGCACCTGTGCAAGATGGTTGCTGCTGCTGCAGCGGCTAGGCTACAGCGGGGGTTAGTAAGGGCGATTGGCATCCTTGGGCCTCTTCAACTGCACTTTGAGCCGCTTCATGCCTATCTGGAAACCATTCATAGCTTGAATGGCAGCTTGGGCGCTTGCTGGGTTGTCAAATGATACAAATCCTGAAAATAAAACAACAGGAATAAATAAGATATATTATGTATATTTACTTACATCATGTAAAATGTTACGTTACACATTGCAGTTACTTATAAAGAAAGCTGCCAATGTAATTAGATTTTGACAATGGCAGAAAAGGAAGGAAGCCCTTCAGACGAGCAGCAGTTTTACATTCAGTGATAATATTAATGTACCTTTTTATGTGAATGAAGAACAAGATTACTGTGCAACACAGTGAAAAGAAACATATGGTTGTGTTATTTACCAAAGCATTTGCTCTGGTTGGTGGCGCGGTCAATGAACACCTTGGAACTGATAACATTCCCAAATGGTAAGAACATCTGCATCAGTTCAGCATCACCAAACTCCTGAGGTAAGTGGTAGATGAAAAGGTTGCAGCCTTCTGGTCCTGAGATGGAGCAGCCTATGCCAGACAAACAGACAGACAAGCAGAGATCAGTGCAGAACTAACTTCACTGATTTAATGGACTCAGGCATTGCTGATCTACTGAAAACACTGTATCAACAATAAAACCTTCCTTTGAAGGCTACATTTAAGGTACATTATTTGACTGGTTTAATTTTGTTCTCATTTTGCTGTGAGATCAAACAGAATGATGAGGGTCTTTAAAGTGAACATTAAACATGAATTTATTAAAATCTTGAAGAAAGTAATGTTTTGCATATTGTGTCTTAACATTCTAGCATTAACATGCAGCTAAAAATCTGCTGAGGACATTCTGAATCAAGAGTAATTAGTAGTTGATAAATACCAGCTGGACATGTGAAAAATGAAGATTACAGTCTTTAGGGATGTGAAATCATGTAGTTTGGTGGACAGTTGTGAACATTTTTGAAAAAGCCTGCTGTCTCCATTTTCATTGAATCTTGAAAGTATATTGTACATTCTATCAGGAGAAATGAAGGAATCATATACCATGACCTCAATTGTGACATGAAATTTTACTCCTATGTGTATGAACAGTTAATGGTTTCTAATGAACCAAGCAATATATACTTTTTAAAGTAGTATCCTAATGTACATAACACTTATTATTTGTACTCCAATTTCTAGTTACTTAATGGGTTGATACAGTGAACAAGTTATAAGTAACAAAACTGCCAACTGAATTACTCAAGAGCAAGAAATAATGCACTCTGTAAGAAAATTTATTGTATGTCCCACAACTTGGTATTTTGTGACTAGCACTGGAAGCTGCTTGTGAATATAAAGGAAAAACATTTCAAACAACAAACCGTTCATTGGTACTGCTCAAAAGGTAGATGAGATAATTAGTTCACATAAAAAGAAACTGGGTTTGTAAAAGTATGTCATAATACCACATTTAAGGATTCAGGTCTTCTGGGATGTGACACTATGTTGATGGGTTGGTGCTTCCTGATGTCTCAAATGATTTTTTTGCCTTCATTTTCACGTACTGAGGTGTTCAAGAAGAATGGGATACTTGAATATGAAGGAACCATGCTCATATGAAAAGTAAGGTACCGATAACCCAGTGACCATGTGTCACATCCCATCAAACCTTCAAGATGAAGGCACCATGTTCTTCCAAGCATCAGGAAAGCCTAACTCAGTGACAGATTATCACATCACAGCAGACCTAGATCCTCCACAGAACTCCTGTAGAATTGTTTAGTTCCATGAACACACACGACTTGGAAGACTGTTCTTATGAGAATGATTAAATTACACACATTGTCTATTTCAAGTTACAGGGAACGCACCTAACCTGTAACGAACATGTTGATGATGTTGATGATCTATTTCAAGTTAACTCATATCAATTAATAAAGATAAGTTTATATTTTATTTATTAATATGTGTTAAAATTGTATTTTAAGACTTGTACATTGGAAACTTGGTTATGTCATGTAAGATTTGGAGGTTGCCATGTTGGTGACTGTGAAGAATACTGTTTTCTTCTTACTGCCTGATAGAGACATCACGTATATTTTACACACATTAAATATGTTATTCATTCACATCTTTACATTTGGTCTATTCTTAAGATTTTGCAGACTTGTGTGATCTAATTCATAAGATTTTAAAATAAATGAAATCAGTTTCCCAGTCTAAAGTAAATTTAATAGTCTTGATTAACCACTGTAATTTATTGATTGGAAAGATGACTTAGATACAAGGCAGAGACATTTGGGATGACCAATGGCTGTATGAAGTGGGCTGGTTTATTGACTTGTTATGGGTTGGACAGCCCGGTGATTGAATGCTCGTGGGGCCGAGATTTTTCCGCAACCATCCAGACTGGCCCTGGGGCCCACCCAGCCTCCTTTACAAGGAGTAATGGGTCTCTTTCCCGGGGATAGAGCAGCTGGGGCATAGTGTTGACCACCAACCTCCATCTAGCACAAAGTAGAGCTATACCTCTGCTCCCCCTCTAGAACTTCAAGGCCTCTTCTAGGATGAGATTTACCTTTAAATAGACGAAAAAAAATGAAATTCATGCACTTTAAGAAGTAAGATTTGGAAGAAGCTGGCCCATATGAAATTCTTGGAGAAAAATTATGCAAGATTGTTTTATCATTGCATTATCCCCTCCAACATTTATCACCTCCTGTCCCTACAACATTTTGGACTTGTCTCTTTAGGTATCTGTCTTGCTTGCCACCTTACAGCCTTTCCTATCTTCCCTGTATCAGTCCTCTATACTTCAGCATAGTTTACTCTTCTACTCCCAGGAGGGAGGCAGAAGTTTTTCCAGATTGTGGGGAACTAGTTACAAAACTACACATCATAACATCCCAGATAACAGTAATTTCACAGAAGAAGGTCTCTGCTTTTCCTTACATTACAGCTATATCGTGTATTTATAAAAAAATTCAAAATAAAAACAAAAAAGATCAGAAGTTTATGGACATGGATTTTGCTAGCATGACCAGGGAATGCTGAAAAACAGTGTTATTATGAAGAAAACATTTAACCTTTTGACACACAATTGGAATTCCTTGTACTTTGATGCACTCAGACCAGTGTATTTATAGTTAAGAATAGAACACAAGGTTTAAAGAGTGTACCGAGTGAAAGACCAAGCTTCACACCCATACAAAACGCTAGGTAAAATTATAACACTGTTTATTTTAATATAGGTAGACATCTGAAAACCAAAAATTTCCAAATTGAATGGTAGAGAGCATTTCCTGAATTTCACACCTTTTTAATTTCTACAGAAAGACAATTTTGATTTCCTGCTACTGTTCCAAAATATTCTAAGTTTGCCACATTTGGAATGGATATCTATTGTGACTGTGATCCGAATTCCAGTAATGAAACAAAAATATTGTGGAAATTTATAAAAGAAATTTGACTTACGGATGATAGAAAATAGAGAACATGAAAATGTAACAACATATGCAACACAGTCATAAAATAATAAACATAAATCCTTTGACAGTACATATTTATTATCCACACATTTAGAAACAACAAGAAAAACACAGTCATGATTTTCATTTAATCATATTTACTGTATTTACTGTATTCATCCATTCAGCCACAAATGTGACATTGGACATTACATTTACAAGTTAATTTAAGAACAAAACTGCAATATCAATTCAAATTTATTTTGATTACTGTTGTGTCTGGTTGTAAAACTGGTATCTTACTATGAAGAGAAAGCATGTATTTCAGGTACTTGAAAACAAACTGCTAAGAAAAGTGTCTGGATTTAGGTATAGTTAAGTGTTAGGGGAGCAAAGGAAGTAGCACAATGAAGAACTCTGACACAGAGTTCCATTATGGTTCTTCGGTTACATTACATGAAATTATGTGGAGCTTGACTGTTTCACTATGTACCTCTCGTGGGGAGACATGATGCCTGTAGAATTATTGGGGAACTTTTGTGTAATGTGGCCACAGAAGGGACTACAGGATGGACAGAATTATTAATGAAACTTAGGCAAACTTCAAGTAGACTGTAAACTTGATTCAACCGTAGAGGTTTTGCGGTATGTACAGCGTTTATTTATCAATCTTCTCTTTCTGCATCATTTAGTGGATAAATCAGTTCAGTCAACTGAAGATGTAGGCAGTAAGTTCCTCCAAAACGATGCAAAATTTATCTACAACGTGGTGCAGAAACAAAATAGGCAGCCATCATTTGATTCAGTTAGTTCAGAACATGATCCAGTGGCAGGCTTTTGATTTGTTATGTGATGTACAGCATTTACGTTCCATTAGCATAGTGTCTATTTAATGAACTCATATTATGAAGACAGTTTCCTGCCTCTGTCTTCTGTGAGGTTTGGAATTCTGTCAAAAAGAGTAAAATATACAATATGACAGAATACAAATTTCTTAGTTCCTTTATTCCATAATAGATTTCCGTGGGCAATGACGGGATTGAAAGTTGTTGTCTCAATAAACTGTGAGAGAATTCTCCCCATAAGATAACAGAAATAAAGTAAAATGGAATTTTAAAACAAACAAATGTTCTTTCATCTTTTTTAACAATATAGCAGTGAGATTTTAATATCTATTAGCAGTAATTAAAGTGCTGATCTAAAAGATTAGTCAAGTTTAATCATCCCACGAAATCAGTAGAATACTTTTGTCAGAATTATTCTTTTTCCATTTTGTGCTGGGTGGATATGTAATACAACATTCTTGGGGGCGGTATTGTTTATATTACTCATTTTTTTGTTTATTCTATTATTTTTTAAACACATAATTTATATAGCCCCAAGTACGAAAGGACTGAATGAGAATAAATTTGGAAAGTAAGTGTTCATGGCCTATTTTAAGATACCAACAATGGATGCTTGCAGTGAAAGCAGAAACTTATGGAAATTGCAGTCAAAGGAGGAAACCACCAGATGAGAATTAAAAATTGAAACTTTTTTATACAAAGCGTGAGTGCCAAACTCTGTGTCACCATGTACAGTCAGGTCATAAAAAGAAGGCTGTTTCATTTTTGTGTATTCATAAACCTAACAGTTTTGCTTGCAGGTCATCATTTCAAGTTACAGAATTATATTGTGGGGAAACTCATCACATAGTTCCACAATTTTTACCATGTAAAAAAGGGCTATTAGAATTATGTGAGGATGTGGGAATAGAGTTTCATGTAGAAATTTATTTCAGAAATTACAAATTTTGCATCTGACATCACAATATCTATTATTGTTATTAATGTTTGTAGTTCAAACCGAAACCTTTTCTCAAGAAACATTGAAAATCACAATATAGACACTAGACAAAGAAATAATTTGTACCTGCCCCAAACAAACTTAACTTATTATAATAATTTACCCTTGGAGATTAAGCATGATGCTGGTAACCTAAAAAAGTTTAAAACTGCTCTGACACAATTTTCATACACTTATTCATTTTATATATTGGAAGTGTACTTTAATCAATCATGAATTATGTACTCTATCACAAAATTCCTTATTATATTGGTATTAGTTTTGAGGTTCTGTCTTTGTACATTATGTAAGCATTCGCTGATTGTCTATTATGAGCTGATTTCATTTCCTTCTTTAAACCTGATATCTTATTAATGTATTGTATTTATAAAATTATTATTTGTATTTTATTGTCAAGACTCATTCTGTCCTATTGTTACTTTAATGACAAGTTCTATATCCACTTTGGTGGATCTTTGGAATATTGAATAAATGAAAGTATCATGTAGCATGAAACAATTCTTTAAGAATATTCTATGTTTATTTATTTCATCTGGGACTTGAATAAAATATCTTCCATTGTGAACATGGCAATTAACTACAAGATTTCATAAAAAATTGAGGATTTCTTGTTTAGCTCAGTGACTATCATATTCTCAAAGAATGTCATGCAATTACTAAAAATAAATGAAAAGCAATGTTCTTAGTAAAGACAACAGAAGGCACTGTCCTTATTCACACCAACTGTGAGAAATGGAAATATTTAAGATATCCACACCAAGTCTTAGAGCCTCACCTGCCAACCCAAATAGTATATGTATTGATGGACTTTTTTTTTTATTTATTTATTGACACTTTCTTATCTGGTAATGAACTGTTGCACCAGGAGGTGTGTATATATATATATATACAGGAAAATGAAAAGGCCCTGCAGTGGGGTTCCCACATCATGTTCATGATAATTTAATAATCAAAATTATGCCAAACATTTGAGGATAACATATTTACCAATTCATTGGCATGAAGGAAACAACTACTTAAGTAGATTCAAGCGTTTATGTATATAACTACATGTATCTTAATTAAATTAATAATTATGACTATAATAATTTTATTACGTTAAGTAGAGATTGTCTGAGAAATTGATTATAAAGAAAGGTTGGTGATGGAAGTTATATCTTCCAGGCCTTGGCTCTAGTAGTGGAAGATGATGACAGTCAACACACTGTTCAAATGAAGACAACCTTGAAGTATGTATATGAGAATTGGTGTCATATCTGCAAAATTCTGAGAGTGGAAAAATGGTTCACTTTTACCATCCCATATTTCAAGCAAAACATGACAGAATATTGCAGGACATTTTTGTCTAAATGATACTTTAAAATTTTCATATTTAGTATTCTTTCTTATTTCCCATTTAGCTAATAACATTTTATGGCTTGGTGCTATTTTAAGTACTTGATGAAGGAAAAACCAAATTTGGGTTAAATATCTTCCTTTCAGGTAAGCAAATTTTATTTACTTTAAATGCAGGACAAAACCTAATTTCAGATCACTTTGGTGGAGTGCTTACACTTTAGATTTGTATTCAGAAAGTTTACATTTTGAAACCTGGCCATGTACCCAGCTATGAGACAGAAATTTATATGTCACAAAAATCCAAACAACAAAATGAGATGTTTGTGAGTGAATAAAGTCACACATGGTAATATTCAACGCCATAAGATAGAGATTTATATATTTCTGCAGTATCTTCAGGCCAGTACTGTTTGACATCTTGAAAAAGGCCATGATTGCTTCTGTAAAACTCTCATTTATTCACCATTCATGATCTCATCAGATTCACAGCTAAACATCCTCTGCTAATAAAACAGTGTCTTTAAATTACTCAAGAATGAAAAGTAATCATATGTTTTTAGAATTAAGTTTAGTGAGTCACCCACAGAGGATACATACTGTTCTTAATTTACAGATCAGCAATACCCACAGTTCATTCTCGATTACAATAAAATGCAGAATAAAATAAGAAAACATAAGTATTAAATAAGTAGTAAATACAACCAACCTTTAGTAGCGTAACAATGATTCCACTGTAGTGATGTTATTCCTTGTGCCAGCCACTTACGTTAAATCAGAAGCCTGTGGCGATTTATTTACAGTGTAAAGTTACATGATAGACACCATCACTGATCATTAGCCAAATAAAAGAAAAACTAGTTATTAATTAGAAAAGAACACACAAACAAACAATAGGTTGGGCATTACACTGGGAACAACAAAACATCAACAATAGGAACAACGGCGGAATATTAAAAAAGTGCACAGCACCATTTTTTTGCGCCAAAAATAAATAACTGAACCTAACAAATTAAAATCTGAGTATAAAGTAATGCTTTGACATTCACATAGAATGCAAGTTAAAAAATAAATTAAGAGACACAGACACTGTATATTAATTAAAAAGTAATGCAATGCATTAATGCACCAAAATGTCTCTTATATGCCTTACACATAAAAACATTCACTCACGCACACACATACATACATTTCTATCACCCTGCATTTACACTATCAAATATATATATGTATGTGTATATATATATATATATTTTTTTTTTTTGCAACAGAAAAGGCTTTGTACAAAAGTTTCATTAGTTTATTATATGTTCCATTGTTATGTAGCATGTTCTGTCATATGAAAGCCCATTCAACGCTGTTATTTCCGATTTTTATAAATATTTTTGGAAACAACAGGGAATGATGATGATGATGATGATGATAATAATGATGATAATAATAATAATAATAATAATAATAATAATAATAATAATAAACAGTAAAACTTTTGTACAGTACTTGAAGCTGTGGGGTTTTAAAATACCATAAACTTCTTATATAATTGTTTTTATAACAGCTTTTTCTTGTATTTCCTTTTCTGTAATACACTCTTAATATTGAGAGTTTAGCAGAGGTGCAAAAAGTTTTTATAGAAATTCTACATGGATATAACAAAACAGAATTATGCAGGACTTAACTGCGTATATGTACAGGGAATCCAATTTAAGAGAAAATAATTTTCTTGATATTTTGTTGATGGCAAGTCAAATGGTTGCTATTAAATCGTTTCGTCCCATCACCTTACTCTTTACGTGGGTCTCTTGAAAAACTGCTGACTGTACGATAAACTGTGTTGTCTTGCTGAATCACAAGAAACCTGACATTAGTTTTCCTCATGAATCAGCTGAGTGGTACTGTGGTCTATGTTGTGGACTAAGATAAATTAAATGTACCTTTGAATAAAGGATATTTCTTCTCAATATTTTGATATAACCTTCTTCATGGAGGAAATGTTGAAAAATGTTTTACAGAAAGTATCTTGTTAGGGTAGTGACATGTAAAGCAAAGATTGCAATGCAAGATTTGAGATTTCCACAGGCTTCCCTGTTGAGAATTCATGTCTTCTTGATGTCATCCTGTGTTGCTGGGTTAGTGTTTCCCAACATTTCAAAGAGAGGTACCAGTTCTTTCATCTTCAAGGTTTAACAGGTCTAAGAGTGGTCCATTCTTCTTGGACCCCTCAATTCTATAAGTTGTAGGCACTACAATTCTTCAAAATATTGTAAAACACTAACCCAATGATATAGAATCACATGTCAGAAGACCTGAACCCTCAACAATTGAATGTTCTTAACTTCAAGTTCAGTTGTACAAACAAGAAAAACTGGTAGAGACATGTCTTAACAAAATAGAAACTTTATGATAATTGTTCCTTATTAGAAGCAACTCCAAGGGAAATATTATGTATCTGGCCTCTTCAAGATGGAATTCTAAACATTACAGTTCATGCTGCAACAAAAGTGTTAAAATCATAACCTTACAAAGTGATATAACACAGTCTTCAGTCACCAGACTATAAACTGAAAATTCTAAATGTTACATGGTGCCAGGAATCAGTGGCTCAGAATTTACATTCTGTACTAATAAGGCATGGTTTTGAAATAAGTGGATGTGTGAGGATTTGCAATAATATATATCAATGAAAAGACAGTCCTCACATTTTTTGTGATGTGCCCTTCTGTTTGAGATTTAAGGTTCTCTTATCAGTGTTGATGAATATTCAAGTCTTCTGGGATGTCATACGGTCTCACTGGACACTTTTGAAGGAATTTAATGCCTTCATCTTCAGTGTCAAGCAGTCCAAGAATAATAGCTACACTTGGTGAACTGCTTGAACTTATGATGAAAACATTACCATTCTTGGAAGCAAAAGTAATTACCAATTGACAAACGGTAACACTGGAGAAAACTTTAATCTTTGGCCTTTACTTGATCTGAAAACTGAAGGTTGGTACAAAATCAGTTCTCAGAAATGAATAGGGCCTATATTTCAGTAAGAAATAATTAATGAATTCTGAATGATATGTGAGGTTCATTCTGGGACATACCTTCAACCAATTTAGTAAAGAAAACAAAATTTTATGGGTTTTTACTGCAGGACAATGCACAGCACACACATGGCCAATAATTCCAAGGACATATTAACTACCATTTCCAGTGAACAAGTAATTAGTTAGGGGCAATGGGCTTTGTGTTAATGAAATTTATATTCATGTGACTTCTACATGTGGGGTACATTAAAGGATTAGGTTTATTTGTGTGAATATTCCTCATTGTCTGCCAGAACAGAAAACAAATTTTCAGAAAGAAATTTCGGCTATCAACAGGTAACACTTTCATCATGTGTTCAGAAAAATCTTCTTAAGGCATAAGGCATGGACAGAAGTGGATTGTTGATAAATCAAGACTCTGCTGTAAAATGAAGGAAGATAGATTTCAGGGAAAAACAGGCCATGAAACTTCAGCACCTGCTACATTAGTATTGGAAAAGCATACCGTAATGACTAATGGAATCTGGCACACTCTTAAATTAGATACTCTGCATTTATACAACAGAAGTGAATCCTTATATTAATGGATAAACTAACGTAAGTGTGACAACAAAGAGACATACATATTCTTATATTAACTTAAGAAATTAAATGCAGTTGTCTATTTACAGTGTTATGGGTAAGTATAGATTTAGGAATCCTATAATTGTTTTGTTCTGATATACAGAGTTTAACTAAGATCTGGGTTTTTTGGACCCTAACAGATAAAGAGCTCATTTACATTTTATCACTGCTGGACTGCTTCATACACAGGGTACTGCATTAGGTAGTGTGGCTTTAAAATTTAGCAAATGTTTCTGAAATTTTTCTGCAGGTCCTAAGATGAAACTGACATTATTTCACATTCTTATAATAAAACCAATGAGATACACTAATTTCTCAAATTTATTTTTGGAATAGAACTCTACATGTTTCGGACAGTTTCTCTGTCCATTATCAGGATTCTAACACTGTAAACACAGCAATAGGTATATGTCATAGAGGTTATGCCGGCTGCTTGCTAACAAGCAGTCAGCATAACCTGTATGACATATACTTATTGCTGTGTGTACAGTGCTTGACTCCTGATGATGGACAGAGAAACTGTCTGAAAAATGTAGAGTTTTATTCCAAAAATAAATTTGAGAAATTAGTGCATCTCGTTGGTTTTATTATAGGAATAAATCACACTGCACAGTCCTCTGAATGTCAAAATTACTGCACATGTTTACTCAATTAATTTTCTCATATTTCTGAACAGCAAAGATAAATGAAATTGTCCTGATGGACCTGTTACATTCAGATTTATGTTAAACTCTATATGTTTAAAAGAACAAACTAAATAATTAAATACCAACACACTCCACTATGAATATAATCACATTTAGTTACGGCAATGTAATCAGCTTACAGCTCTAAGTTAAGGTTTCAGACGGGAAGATGTAATATACAAGGAAAGTTTATGAAAGAAGGCAACAAGCACTCTAATGTCAAGAACTTTATTCTGACTTCTGTGTTTACATGATACATGGGTAGCAGATGATACATATCAGATTTACACATAGTCACCACTCACATATTTGTACCACTGTGGCACCAAGGCTTGTATATCATGATATAAAAATCAGCTTCAAGTGTCTGTAACCAGGTGACAGTTTGCTTCCCATCAGCATCTGCTGCAAACTGCTGGGTAGCCAGGAGCTTCTTAAGGGGTCCAAGCAGATGGATGTCATTGGGCACCATACTGCCAACTGGACTTGTGGCTGGTTATAGTGCAACAGCTGGATAATTACAAACCATGCTCCCTACAGTCCCAATCTCATGTCTATTGATTTGCAACTCTTTGGACCCCTTAAACACCTGACTTGCAAAGCTATTTGCAACATATGCCAACATAAAGCAAGATGTTACCTCCAGGTTAAAGACACTTGACACTGATTTCTTCTATGCCAAAATATAAGCCTTGGTGCCACAGTAAGACAAATGTTTAAATGACAATGGTAACCATGTGGAGGTCTGACATATACCATCTGCTACCCATGTGCAAACTATTAACACTAGACACTGCTCGGATTTGCATCAGCCTCCAGTTAAACTTACCAAGGTACAAAAAGGAGTATACTACTCGGGAATTAAAGTTTTTAACTG
>JGI20166J26741_10348893_pt1 | contig 16275 bp, 13 predicted proteins | sample TergutCu122P5_FD_26741 | JGI IMG/M metagenome (IMG submission 26741)
CCATTATTTATGTGATGAAAGTTTGATAAAAACAACCAGACTTCATAAAACAATAATTCTGAAAATAACACTTACTTCTAGGTGACGATGTTATGACCAAAGAAGGAAACACTGACATTAACAAGGTAGATGATATTGAGGGCCAGCTGAAGGAGGTAAAACTTGAACCTGCACAGGATGAGGTATGCCCAATAAAAGATGAAACTCAGGAAACTATGGAAGCCACAGAAATTAAAGAACCTGAAAATGAGGTTAAGACTGAGCCAGAGGAAAAGGAAACTGAAGAAGGAAATGTGGATGAGGAGGTGGAACCTGTTGCCCCAGCTGTTGACACAACACACACTGCTGTGGCGTGTTCTATTGACGGCAATGTTAAATTTGAGGATTCTCCACAGATCACATCTGGTCCTGTCCCAGGTAAGATTAAAATAAACATCATGAAGTCCCTGACTTCAGTGGCGGCTAAGGAATCCCAAAGTGAAGGAGAGGCAGAAGTTACGACAGCAAACCAAAGTACTGATGATGAGCCTGGCCCAGTACCTGCTGAAGCCAACAGAGAGTCAGGGGAAGAAGGAACAGGCGAGGAAGATGCGGACTCACAGGAACCTCCTCCCCCTGGTGTCGAGCCTGTACAATTAAAACCTCGCTTGGTAGGAAGAAAACTGACAGAATTGCCTCCTGTGATGAAAGGAACAGAGCTGTCTGGATTGTGCTGTATAATGTGAAGTGAGTGAGTGGGTTTATGCTGTACACATTTATCAAGTCAAAACAGTCATATCCACACAGAAAGTTATGGGACTGTGTGACTGAATGTGTGGAAATCAAAGTAGTGAAGTTTGTGATACAGTTATGTAATATATCTGCAGTTGGGACTTACAATGAACAAATGGAATAAAGAACATTAATGAATTTTTATTTAGAAGCTGCATACTGGTGTGTTTCATTTCTGCACTTGAAAAAAGTGTGATTTTTTATTGAACATTTTAGTTTGCAACTGTAAAGGCTGCACTGTATGATGTTTAGCTGTATGGTTTGTATATATTAGTACTTTTTTGAACAAAAGGAAAAAAAAAGGTTATTTTGTTACATAAAAATAGTATCCTTTTCCAGTTTCCCATCCCATATTAGATTTAGTTTAAATTAAAATGCTTCAATGATATGAAACACTAGTTTCTTGGTATTTCATTTGTGAAGAATATAAACTTTGAAATAGGATTGAACATCCCTTTTAATTCATGCTTATAAACGTATGCCCTAATTGTTCCCTCAGTTCAACAGAACTCTTCGTAAGTAACATGTACTTCAAATCCAGGAAATATTTTGTTTTCGATTAGTACAGGAAGTACCAACCTAGTTAATAAATAAAGAGCAATGACATGCAAGTTTTGTGTTATAATTTTCAAATACAGCCTTTGCTACATTCCTTTCCATTGCCAGTTCAGTCAGTCATAAGCATAATTTACTGGAATTTATCCTCAGATATCCAACACCAGAGGGAGGCACAACACTTCAATAAAAGACAACACTCACATATACTTTAATCAGTTACAAAGGCAGACACTTATAACAGTTACAGTCAATGAATCCCACATTACAGTTTGCAGTTGTGAGGCCATCGTGGGAATGGTATTGTATCCTTGATGTTTGGAATGCCCAGGATCATTTGCAGGAACCTCTCAAAGCCCATTCCAAAACCAGCAGATGGTACATTGCCATATTTTCGAAGTTCTAAATACCATCCCAAAGTTTCATACAAACCCACCTTGTGCAATCTATCTTGCAATAGTATGAAACTGTCTTCTCGCAGACTGCCCCCACAAAGCTCTCCTACCCGAGGACCCAGCAGATCAACAGCTGAAACCTAAAGATGATGCAAGTGTACATTCAACAAGTTTCCTAAGTTCATAATGTACATACAGTAACTGTTTAAAATCCCAACTTATTCAAATCCACAGACTTCACGTGACAGGATGCTGAATTTCAATACATGCATGTTACTTAGGTATAAAGAAACAGCTCTGCTTTACCCTTTATGCAGCAGTGGTACTGCATGTCACAAACTATTGTCAACTCCAATGGGACAGAAACTTCAAGGCACCATGCAATGCACACATACTCTACAAAGCCAAAACAAGGGCTTGCTGAAGAGGTAGCATGTGAGAAAGTATTGGAACCAAGACCACTAAAAGGTTTTTTCCCCCTTAATCCAACATTTCAGAGTCAAAAGGCAATTCCACCTGTCAGCCATCCTGATCTCTAATAAAGCCTGGCTTCACATAAGGTCATAAATGAACAGATGGAACTTTGATGTGATAAATTTCTGCAAACATCATACAACTTTGATTTTCAGGTATTTTCATCCACAACAGAAACTCATTTACATAGGATTATATACAAACTGTTCATGTATATTACAAACTGCTTCACAGAGTTTTTGAAATCCTACCAACAGTGGTGCAGTTCTGATTTTCAGGCACCTAATCCTTAAAAAAGCCTAAGTTACACAAGTTCATAGATACATTGTTCTGTGTATCCCACAAACCATTTTACAGATTCTAATGAAACATGTATGTCTTCCACCAAGAGTTGTGCAATTTGCACTCTCAGGATCATGGTTCTACAAGAAATCCTGCTTGATATGTGATCATTCATGGAGGTTTCCACTTCTGGGATATGATGCCACATCACTGGGTAACTGATTCCATTACTCAGTGACAAGGTATCATATCTAAGAATGGAAACCTCAACTACACCACTGTGAAAACCTAAAAACTTGCATCATAAGGGGACTTTAACATGTTATGTTTAAATTGAATATGGTAGTCTTCCACTCAGTTGTTGGGCAATTCTGATTTTTAGCTACACTGATTCATAAATCGAAGTTTGTACAAAGCCATAAACAGCCTTTTTTCATGTACTCTAAAACCTGCAGTAACTTCTGTTGAAATCTGATGTGGGAAACTTCAGCAGATTGGCACTTCACTGTTCCCATTTTTCTAAGCTTATAATAAACTTGAAGAATGGCAATTTTTCGTACTATATTACGGAACATACACACTGCACTTGGAAGTCCCTATGACATCACTTTCATTATATGGCAATTCTGAAGATGCAGGTAGCATGTTCCTCCAAAACCGTGGAAGCTACCTATGCATATACATCCCTGAAAACCATAATCCTAATATCTGTGCCACCTCACATGCTAGGGTTATGACACTAATGGTTGGCAAGCACAAACATTTCTGAGGAACATATTTCCTGCAGTTTCATGACACAGCAACTTCTGCCAGACTATTGTGGTGCCATGCAGTAGATTGCAATATGAATAAATCTAGCTTCTATCATATGTAAGTTAAATTACTGTAAATACCTTTGAGTTATCTTGTAGGCTCTGTTTCATGTAGAATGGCTTGATGTCATGAGGCCAATCTACCACAAAAACAGGACAATCACCACAGTGTTTCACAAGATGAAGTTCATGCTCCTTGCCTAGTCCCTGCCCTTTCCTTACTTGTGAAACAAAATTTCCTGAATGCCTATCCAAGATATCAATAGCCTGGTCATATGTCATAACTTCGAATGGTCTCTCAAGAACGGATAATGCAAAGCCTTCATTTCCATCAGTTAACTGTAGCATTTCTACATCATCAGCACACTTCTCCATCACTTGGCTTGTAACATACTTTATCAAATTTTCCATTACTTTCATTAGCTCATCTAATGAGTCAATAAATGCTGCTTCTGCTTCTATCATGTAGAACTCAGCTAAATGCAGCCGAGAACGAGAGTTCTCTGCACGGAATGTTGGCCCAAATGTGTATGCTTTACTCAGGCCTCTGAAAACCAAATAATGTAATGACATGTGTGTTCATAATGCAACTGAGTCTTCACTACTTATAAAATTAAAGCTTATGAGAATGATTACCTAACAACAGCTTCTAAATGCAGTTGCCCTGAAACAGTAAGGTAGGTCTTCGAGTCAAAATATGCTTCTTCTAATGACAATCCATCCTTTGCCATTTCTTTGATCAAATTTTCACTATCAGGCTTTACCTGAAAGACTTCCCCTGCTCCTTCGCAGTCATTTGATGTTAAGACTGGTGTATGAACATGTATATACCCTTTACTGTGAAGATATTCATGAATAACTTGTGATGCTACATCTCGGACTCTTAACAAAGCCCCAAATGTGTTTGTCCTGGGCCTTAAATGCAAGAATTGCCGTACATAATCTGGAGGATATGATTTTCTGGGGGCAAATGGATAATCATCTATAACATCACATGCACCAACTACAGTTAAATCTTCGGCAGCTAACTCCAATTGTCCACTTCTGTTCATCACAAGAGGGCCAGCAGCTTCAACTGCAGCACCGTATGTCAATTCTTTGGTATACTTGGTTTTGGAAATCAAAACTTGCAGCTTTTTTGCACAGGAACCGTCACTTACATCAATAAATACGTAGTCCTTCATCTTTCTCAAGGCTCTCACCCAACCCTGGAATAAACCAACGCCTTTTTATACCACTCCGCTTACTACAGTTGGGCTTAAGTTATAACTTTGTAATACAAAATAAATGCTATGTAACTACGGTGTAAGTCAATGCAAACGTCAATCATCATGTAACTTTCTGTCAGGAAGGCAAAATACTATAGTACGGAGAGGAAATGGGTCAAGGTTTCAATACTGTGGATCCAATACAGAAGTGTTGCAGTGTAATATACTAATACACCAATAACCTTAACTGACAAATGTGATCCCACTGGTTCTAATTTATATATGTCTACAATTCTTGTGTTTATATACGCTCCACTTTTGGAACAAAAAGTTCCTTTTCGAAATATATTCGCATTAAAGCACCTACGTAATAACCACGACGCCATGTTTTACTTTATCAGCACGGACTATATTGAACACACAGTTATTACGCTACATGGAGCAGCCACGGTGTATCTTGTGATGCAACAACAACATGGCAGGGATAGCCGGTGCAGCTAAACCGGTTAGCTGCGGTACTTTTGTCAGTAGAGGCGCTAGGTCTAAACTCTGATATGTGTCAGGTTGTTCATCTCGATCAAAGCATTTCGTATTTTCAAGACGTTAGTATTGCAAAGGAACTGGGTGTTTTAGGTTAAAATAAGTGCATGTGAAGTGGTTTAATTAGTGTCATTTCTGTCATATCAGTGTGTCCGAAATGTTGCTAGGAAAGTACAATCTATATTCTTTAGTTCTGTGTATAGTGGTATGTTGTACGGATTGTGATGTGTGTTGTATTTTAATCCGTTAAATATTACACAGAGGTGGACGGAAGTGAAAGGAACAATTCATCCGTTACTATACAGTATATTTGCATTTTTTAAAGCGTTATCCTCAAAATGGCATAAGCAATGTTGGATGTCAGTCAGGCACTTGTTATTCATGTCAGAGGAAGAACAATCTGGCCACAAGTTTTGGCTGAAATTAGAGGCCGCCTTGGGCAAATGCAGGATGTAGAAGAAAGAGTGACACTGATTTATGGTATGAAGCAAAGTTGTGACGTATGAAGTATGTTCTAATGTAGCGTGGAATAGCTGATAATTAGTTTGTTTTAATATAATATAAAATGTCTTTCATGAACATAACCTTCTTGTGTATGTGAAGATGACTTGGGTAGTTGTATATCACCAACATATTTAGCTTATTGCACCATAAATTACTGTGTTTGAGAGTTCCCCACAAACTTCTGAACATGGTGGATGTGACTTTTTCAGCTGTAGGCTCTCTTTCTTTTGTAGTGGTTAATCCCATTTGGGTATGTCATTATGGTGTGTACTAGAGAGAGAGACTGATCCCACAGTATTCAGTCGGATTTTGTGGTTGTGTGTGGTATGTAGCGGAGAGGTGTGTGTGTGTGTGTGTGTGTGTCTCAGTATTTAGATGGAGTTGACCATAGACCCCCAGTCTATACATCACATGCCCAACATTCCAGTGACGTGTGGATTATACAACCGAAAATCTGATAGCATTGGTGATGAATAAGTGAATGTGAAGCATTGGTAGAATTATACAGCGGAAAACAGAAGTACTTGGAGAGGAAAACCTGTCCCAGTGCCACTTTGTCCTCCACAAATCTGACATGGTGCAGCCTAGGGCTGGAGCCTCTGTGGTGAGAGACTCTCAGCTGACCACCTGATTCTTGGAATGGCCTCTTACATGTAGGAGCTGGCCAATTTTTATAGTGAAATTTTTAATTAATTGTGGTCAATACCAGCTTTCGTCAGACAAATGTAGCCAGTTTTATGGAAGAGCACAAAATTCATCACTAAATTATGGGTGTGTTCAGTTGGTTTTTAACAGTTCTCCTTTAATAATGGCTTTATGCTGTTTGCTTTTTTGTTTCCTTTTCATTGTGGCTGTTATTCCCTCCTATATGTTTCTTTGGACATTACTAATTATGCTATAATAAGCCAAAACTAAGTCACATTTGCTGGATAGATTTAGAGGCCAAGAAGCAATTTGTGACCATTTTTGGTACAGTGTAAAAGAATATACCTCAAAGATACATGAGCACAAAGAAAAGTTATATCACATGCCTAGAATATGGAGGTTATAAGTAAAAGAAGGACATATGTGTGTGCGCGCATGCGCATACTGGCAATGGGCAGTTTGCATGATCATTCTCAGTGCCAAGAGGTTGATTCCTTTCTTGCCATGCATTACCCTTATGGAGGCAACTGTCCTTTCTCTAACTTGTGGACTGTTAAGGGTTCTCTTGATGTCTGCAGGGTGATGTTCACTCATTTGAATTAGCATTGTTTTCCCAGCTTTTCTTTGTTTACCAGATATTATCATTTCCTAGACTTAGAAATTACATACAAAGAAACTAATAGACTTTTCTGTGTACAAGAAACTAGAGATTACCGATATGTTGTTTAGACATGAACTTGTAGATAAGTTTATTTGGACATAATGTTAAAATGGCTCTTAAAGTAGAAGGGTAGGAGGTTTAGCACTGGATTCAGCTGCCTTAGAATAGGGACCACTGGCAGACTGTTGTGAACACCATGTTGAACATACAATTTCCAAAAAATGTGGCAAATATCTGTAACATCTGAATGACTGTTATCTTCTCAAAAAGGACTCTGCTCCATGGAATTAGTTAGTTAGTTAGTTTAGAAGAACAGAACTAGGAATCTGAAAAATGTCAGGAGAAAATAATTACGTCATGGCTACCCACAGGGTGTGCGCTTATGTGTGGTGAATTGATTTGAATCCAAGCATGCTGTTTTTGTATGAATAGACAACTTAAATTATATATTGTGAGGAGTCTTGGCAGTCCAGTCATGGATGAAGGTGAATTTAAGAAAGTCCTTGGGCTTTCTTAAATGACCCTTTGCTAGAAGAGCTGGGGAATTACTCAACCTGAGCAGAAACCAGATATGAACAATGACAGGATTTCTAACTGGACACTGTCATTTAAAAGGTCATTATTTAAACTGGGGCTGGTAGACATTCCTGGGTGTGATAGATGCCAACAGGTATCTAAAATGGTTTCACATTTTCTTTTGATTGAGACACAGGCAGTATTAAGATTTAGATATTTAGGCCATCATTTTGTGAAACTGGGTGACTTTGCTGATGTCTCCTTCAGCAGGGTACTATGCTTTGTTCAAAGTGCAGGGCTACTGAATCCTTAAGCAAACGGTTGCACAGAAGACGGGGAACAGTCAAGTTCCAAGGATCACTCTGTTGCCTGTCCTACTGTACTGTACTGTACTGTACTGTACTCTGCTTTACTCTAGATTATACGTTTATATTCCATGCAGCTGTGTTTTAATCCTCCTGCCAGCTAAGATGGCAGCAAGAGAGCCTGTCTCAAGGGATGAGTAATGACCTGCGTGGGCAGTTGAGTGTTTTACAAATGTTCTGATGGTTTGAAATACAACACTGTGCTGCTGCTGCTGCTGCTGCTACAGTTGACTGCTAAGCAGCATTTAAGAAGTGCAACCCAAGTTTTGATAGGCCAACTAGTCAGACAATTCAGTCTCCCTCATCCTTAACAATCTCTGTGAAAACTGGGCTGTTTCTATATTGGTAGTGAAATGAATTAAACCAAGTAGTGTATGCATCTTTTTTTATTAAGTAATACTTAAATGCTGGCTTCATTGTACTGTATGGACCTCTGATTCTTTACATTCTGTCATCTTCAGTGCAATTTATGGCTATCAGCACATTTAAAGGTCCTGCTAAAAATCATCTGTCCTGGGCAGTAGCTAGAATTTAAAAACCGGCATCATAGAAGGTTTAGCACATTCACCTTTTGAGGTGAAGTAGTGAAGGCAGTATGGTGACTGGGCTGTGGGATTGGATGGTCCAGGGTTCAGTCCCAAGTGGAGATTTTTCCTTATTCCAGTAGCATCCAGACGGGATATGGGACACACCCATCATCCTGTTCGGTGCATAGAAGGGTTCCTTCCCTGGGGATGAAGTGGCTGAGAAATGAGGCTGACCACTTGCCATGTCTCATTCTGACATTAAAAATGAACACAGCTATACATCTGCTCCCCCTGTGTGCCTTTTATAGCACAAATAGGGACAACTTTACCAATACCTTTTTTACATAAACCATTTAATAAGCAAACCCCCATACCCTAAAAAGAGTCACGTATGCCAAGAGGAGCCATGTTAAGGCAAAATTGAGAAGTTCCAAGAAATGACTAGGTATGGTCTTAATTTGAGAGCTTTATTATCGTTACCAGTAGTGATATTTTCACAACATCAATGTCAAGTAATCAAATTATGGGGCATGTTTGGGTGAAAATAGAAATTAGGAATGGCCACTGGACCAGAATTTTGTGTTTGTGTTACCCATTAAAGTTGGATATTGCAAATAAATTACCAAACCATGATCATTTCATAATACAACATTTAACTGTAGTAGCTACAAATATGTGAAGAACAGTGAATCTTTCATAACACTAAACCAACAAAATGCACAAATTTGTTCCTTAGATATTTATATTATAATATCACACAGAAGATTCCTACATGTTTTGATCCACAAGCGGTTATCATCATGGAACAGTATCTCGTAAAATCAAATTAGCCAAAATTTTATATTTTGTTGAACGTGCATCTTGTTAGGATTCTTGGTAAATGAACAACGTGACACACAATTCTTTTCTATGTATTTATTTCAATTCTCTACATGTTTCGAGCAACCTGGTGCTTATCATCAGGAGAATCAACTGTATCATTATACCAGATGTTGTATTGATACAATTGATTCTCCTGATGATAAGCACCAGGTTGCTCGAAACATGTAGAGAATTGAAATAAATACATGGAAAAGGATTATGCGTCAAGTCGGTCATTTATCAAGAATCAAATCAGCCACTTTTGTACACAGCTGACATTGTGTAAAATTGTAAGATAGTTAACATTTCGTGGTAGAGTAATTACATAAATGTGCTAGATATATCTTGATATATGCTGATGATGTCTATGGAATGAGAAATATAAACTTCAACAGTGAATCAGTGTATATAACAGTGATGGTAATGTTTAGTAAGTTTTCCCACACATGTTTATCCACATGGAAACAAACTCCACTATTAGATTATACTTCGACATTCCTGGATCCTATAGTCCAGCTCAGTGCAGCTAGTACACCCATGCTTGCCTTTGGAAAATCCCATTGCCTGTCAAATTTTGTGCTAACCACTCTTTCCTGCATGTCAGCAGCATCCCTTGATTGGCCAAACATGACATTTAGCCTACACTTAAAATTAGAAATGGGATGAAATATTTTTGATATGAGGGATGCCTAACAAGCCAGTAAGTTGCAGAAAAGTTGGGCATGCATCTGTCTGTCCCTGTAAAGGAAGTAAACATAATTCTTTCTACGACACGTGACATGTTATTTGCATAATTTTGAGACTGACAGTATAAAAATGAGTATGGTGTACTTATGCTCTTATGCTAAGGATTTCCTTCAGAATACCTTCTTCCTGCATCAATATACTGGAAATTATATTGGAGAAAAAAAAAAATACTGCTTCCAGTATTTCTGGATGTTTGAAGCAGTCATGGAGAGCACTCTGGAATGTTGCAGAGCTGTTTTGTCACTGCCATTTGAGTGGCCTGAATGTCAGCATAGTGATGGCCTTTCAATGCTTGTTTCAGTCATAGGAATGAGAAAAAGTCTGAAGCTGACAAATCTGAAGAATATGGTTCATGTGGCAGTATAGTAATTTGATGTATTGACAAGAATTCTTTGACGAATAAAGTCATATGCGGCCACGCTTTTTCTTGTAGGAGGAACCACTTCCCTGTATTTGCAGTGTGCCCCATTTTGTTATTTTTTTTTTACTGAAGACATCCTGATGTGTTACAGTTCAACGCTAGAGTAATAAAACCGTTTCCGTCAAATACATCATGCTTTATTGTGTGTGAGGCTACATGTTTCGTTTCTTACATGACCATCATCAGGCCTTCTTATGAATCAAGTCAAGAGATGCTGGCTACATGTTGGGATCCCAACTATGTTTTCAATTACGATTATTTGTTAATATTTTATTTATTTTTGAATTTTATACATTTATCCGTTAGACAAACTATACCTGTTTTAATTGTAAACATACGAGTAGTTGGGATCCCAGCATGTAGCCAGCATCTCTTGACTTGATTCGTAAGAAGGCCTGATGATGGTTATGTAAGGACCGAAACATGTAGCCTCACACACAATAAAGTGTTATGTGTTTGATGAAAACTGTTTTATTATTCTAGTATCCCATTGTGTTAGCTTTCTTTATGTTGTGATTATGGCCTGCATTCTGTTGACAAGATGCCCTATGTTTGTCGTCACACAATATCAGGAATGTTACATTGCTAACTGTGTATTGTACTTTAATTAGGAATGGAAAATCTGCATGTGTTGCCAGTCTCTTTCACAGACAAGCATGACTGGTTGTTATTCCAGCATTTGTAGTTATCTGGTATATGGTCATATTGACTTGGCACTGTTAGAAGTGATGGTGTACTGATGGCAGGGTACTCTGAATCATGTTAAGAGAAGTTAAAAAAACTTGGGCTGTGGGTGACTTGTTATTGAAGGGGGGTGAGTGGTCAGCTTAATGCCCCAGCCACATTTCCCTGGGGAAAGAGTCTCCTTACGCACTGAATGTGAGGCATGGTTGGTCCCAGAGTTGGCCTGGACACTTTGGAGAAGAGATTAATCTCTTGCCCATGCAGGAATTGAACCATAGTTTCTCAGACATACAGCCTGTACCCCAGTTAGTATGCCAACTATGTTATCTCAACTCTCTTTCTAGAGTGTGTGAGGAAGCTTAGTGAACCCAACTCAAAGTAATACTTAGAAGGCATCTGCCTCCTGTCCAGGAAGTTTTATTACTGTAAGTATATATATTAGAGGAGTTTCATTTACACTGTGATAACTCTTGCACATTTCAATCCTGGAAACTATGTGGTCGATAATATGTCACATGTGTACCGTGAAACTTGTTGTTATATTGTTATGGGCAAGAAGAAACGTGCAAATCATGCAGCCAGTTAATAATGTGCTGTGCAGTGGAATACAGATGCATTCCTTTGTATCAAAATCAATCGAACAGTGATTGTGCTATAGATGGAGGCAAATGGTTAGCTTCATGCTCTGGCTGCTTCAGTACACTTTCAGTGGACAGCTGAGAGCACCCCAAAGCCGTGGTGATGGAGAAAAATTTTACTGTGGGAACTGAAACTCAGTTGTCTGGTGCAAAACTCTGTACAAATTACATCCTCTCTGAAAATGTCTTACATATATATAAAATCCTTCATTTAGTGTTTGCAGGTTCTCTTGATTTGGTTTATGGGTGACCACTCTTTAATCTTAGGCGTTCTGTATGAAGTTAAAAAATAGGCTTTATGTGGAGACCTTGTCTGTCCATCTGTCTATGACCTAGTATGAGCAATTAAACCATTTTTTGGATGTTCATGAAATTCAATGTAGAAGTTCTAACAAAATGTTGTCAAGCAATTTAGAGTTTTGTGAAAATTGGCTCATTGGCAGTCACACTTTACTGTATTTCTGCCCATACTTCCCATATTTGCTTGAGGAATTTCAGTGTAATACCATGTAGCAGATTTCCTTGGAGCATGGAGCATGGAGCAATTACAAGTTTCATGAAAATGGGTGTAGTGAAAACCATAATTTACTTGAGGATGTACAATATTTGAACTTTTGAATGCGCCTTCTACACTTTTCATATGATTTAGGAAGAAACTGGTACAGGACATGTCCACAACAGTTTATGAAGTTTTGCTGTGTTTCATGAAAATTGACACAGTGAAAGCTGCAATTAATGTAAATTAATTTAAATTAATTTTTATGCCTGCTTTCTACATGTATTGTCCATTTTAGGTGAAATTTAGTGTAATGCTATTGACAGTTTGTGAGTTTCATGACAGTCAGCTGGAGAAAGGCGCTAATTTTCTTATGGGCGTAAATTAAATTACATACATACATATATATATATGCATGTATCATACATCTGTATTAAATTTGGAAGGTAAAGAACATGGTGGCACAGTCTACGTACTATGTCACTCTTGTTTTGTGGTATACAGAACCAGTTTTTTCCACCATTATTTGATCACCTGATTATTATTTAATGCGTACAGCAGTCAAAACATGATAACAAATGATAGAAAAATGGCCAAGAGAAGAATATATATTTAAGATTGGCATACCAAATAAGCATTTTAATTTTTCAGTACTGTTTATTTTAAGAAAAACCAAGGCAAAAATAGGCACTTTTACTAGTAAGTGATAAAATAGACTGTGTGGCTATTGTGATGTAGTGTGGAGATTCAAGTCTTCTGCAATATTAACATTGAGCTGTCAGGAACTCACACCCATTGACACATTGTAACATCCCAGGACACATGACCCTTCATGAACATTGCTTGGAGAACCATAAATCTTGCATATTGGGTGTGCTGAGACAGAGAAGTTAAGATGATTGCTTGCAGGTTGGTTATTGAAGGTGGCCAGAGACTCAAATTGCTCACAGTTTTGGAATAGATTTTGTGCTGTCTGTTACTGTGTGTTGTGTTATCTTCTGTTTTGTCACTGTTGCCTTTGAGATATTTTTTTCTGATTTATCCTTGTCTTTTCTAGAGCTGCATCAACCATATGTATGTAATCCAAACACCAATAAATGTGCAAGAAATGCAGGCATGCATTTCAAGCAGTTGTGGTTGCTACTGGGATTCTGAGGCATTGGATCTTGTGAATTACTGCTGTGGTTTTACTAGCAGGTGTGTTTGTAACATTTCATACTAATTTTGTGCTTCCATTACATTGTCACACTAAGATGTTAGATGTGCTCACATTTTTCTTAGAAAAGGAAATTTACTACAAATTTTTATGTTGTATGCTTTCTTTTGGGTAATTCCCCGGTGTCTGAATTTTATATGCCGATGTTTTGGAACACTGTTCCATCTTCATAGGCAGGTAGGTGCATGTAGAATGAACTCGGCTGGGGACATGTTTGGGGTATTATACGGGAAAAGGTTTGGCTCGGAAATGGCCTGAGCCATTATGACAGAGGGGGACAGAGTAGGGGGTGGGTCAGAGTACAGAAACAAGCTGTGAAGGGTCCTGGCTTACATTGAGGCCGACGGGTGGATGTGTGAAGGAGATAGGACGAGCAGGGGTGGGCAGGGGATGGTAGAAGTCAAACTATTGTGTTTCAGGTGGCTGTCTCCTTTCCTTAAGCTTGTGTAAAAGCGGTTTCCATGATTTGCTTAGGGTCAGGCCATCTTCCCTGTTTATGTTGTGTGAACGCATTTCAAGTTCAATGGCTTCCCTGATGAGACGATCTATGTAACCAGTTTTAGCCGAGAGGAGTTTTGTGTTCTGTAGTTTAATTATGTGATCATGGTTAATGCTGTGTTCCACTACTGCTGATTTGTCGGGTTGCGCCAGTCTTATATGTCTATTGTACTCTTTGATACGGAGTTGGATGGATCGTCCACTTTGCCCAATATAAACCCTGCCACATTCACATGGGATGCTGTAAACACCCGGTGCCCTTAATCCCAATGCATCCTTGACTGGTGAAAAGTAGCTGGATATTTTCCTAGGTGGTAGGGTGACACTTTTGATGTTCTGTTTGGCCAGCATTCTGCTGAGTCAGCCATATGTTGTTTGTGTGTATGGTATGTATGCAGTCGAGGTGGGTTTATCGTTGGTCTTGGCGGTCCGTGTTGCCCGTTTCATGGCTCATTTTCAAAGTAAAAACTTGAAGCTACTATGTTGAATGGGTTCTTATACTACCACTTCATATAAAAGTGCTGACATATTTAAGAGTGTGATGTTCATAGATGTTTGTACAGAGTTTCATGAAAATTGGTTGATTAATGTCTTATAACATTGATGTTACTAGTTGAATCAAGGAACAGACAACAAATGGACACTGCCTTTGAACAGTGTCACAGAGGACCCTTGTTCTTCTGGACCTATAAAAAAATAGGTGTCTTGACCAAAGACATGGAGCCTTTCAACATAAATGTCAATTGTAATTTGCACCAACTTTATACAGTTCTTATATAAATGCTTCAAACCTTTGAGCAAACAGTCTTTTTAAAAATAAGGGAGCTGGTTATCTGTGAATGCAGCAGCTGTAGAGTTGTGTTGAATGATTTTTCAGCCATATGGAGGACCTTCTATGAACATCAAGGCACTGGGTCTATAATTTGTGTGGCCACACACTGTTATCAGGGGAAGGAGAGTATTTGATGGTAGTTCCATTAAAACTGATTTTGATGAAAAAGAGTGGTGGCTCCACCTTATCTTGGTGAGGAGGTTTGAGTATACCAGTGACCCTGAGAGCTATACCAGCAGCAGCGTAGCTACTGACAGGGCCCCCCCTTGCTGGACAGTTCAAAGGGTAGGTGTCAGACGAAGAGAGACACCAAAACTGATGCTGGAAGCAGCGTCATCAGTAGCGGCTTGAAGCACAGAGCAAATGATGCTTGAGATCGTTCAAGTTCATATAACAACAGGCGTGACCAGAATGGTTTGAACGGCTGTTTTACTGCGATGTGGAAAGAAAGTGGAAAAACTACCACATTATCACTTTTCCTGGATAGTCTCTTTCCAAAAACAGAGATATCATATATATATGTGAGATGCTTCCCCTGGAGACAAAATTATCCGGAGGTAAACTACTCCCCCAATCGGATCTCTGGGGGGGGGAGTGTCTCTAGAGGAAATGTCATGCAGGCGTTACGACAAGAAGGAGTGCAAAGAGCAGAAGGAACATCACAGCTACAAGATTGGAACACGGAATGTAAGGACCTTGAATCAAGGAGGCAAATTGGAGATTATGAAAATGGAAATGCAGAAGAATGAGGTGTCTTTTCTAGGTGTCAGTGAAGTACAGTGGATAGGACAAGGTGAAATAAGAAGTGGTGATTATACATTGTATTATTCGGGAGGTGAATGGGCTGAAAGAGGTGTAGCAATAGTGGTGCATAAAAGTATAATGAGAAGTGTTGTTAAGAAGATTGTTTGTAATGACAGAATCATTGCTCTTAAGTTAAAGGCGGAACCAGTAAGCATTCTGATTATGCAAGTGTACATACCAACATCAGAGTATGAAGATGATGAAGTGGAAAAGTTGTAAGGCACAATTGAAGAAATTCTTGAGGAAGATGGAAAAGTTGACACCAACAACATCATACTGGGAGACTGGAATAGCGTTGTTGGAAATGAGCCTTATCGGAACATTGTTGGATCACATGGACTAGGTAGATGGAATCACAGGGGTCAAATGCTCATTGACTTTTGTGAAAGAAATGGACTGATTGTCCTCAACACATGGTTCAAGAAGCCAAAAAGAAGACTGTACATATGGAAGGCACCTGGAGATGGGAGTAAACATCAGTTGGACTACATCCTTGTGAAGCATCAATTCAGGAACAGTGTGAAAGATGTGCAGACACTGGCAGATATTGACTCTGATCACAACTTACTGCTTGCCAAAGTCCGCACCAGGTTGAAGAAGATTATAAGATTCCAAAAGAGCAGACCTAGGTGGGATTAGGAGAAGCTGTATGCTCAAAGACAAAGAGTGCAGGATACTCTAGAAGAGAAACTCGGTGCAATTGTATGTGAAAGTGGGAATGCTGAAGTGCAGTGGAAAAATATAAAAGAATGTGTGTTAGATACTGTCAGTGATTTGGTTGGTAAAGTTGAGAAGAGAGCAAGAAAACCATGGATTACACAGG
>JGI20166J26741_10350004_pt1 | contig 16274 bp, 10 predicted proteins | sample TergutCu122P5_FD_26741 | JGI IMG/M metagenome (IMG submission 26741)
ATAATAATAATAATAATAATAATGATAATAATACTAATAAGACGAAGAAGAAGAAGAAGAAGAAGAAGACGTTAAGAAAATGGGGGGAATTTAAATAAGATAAACAATTAGTGGGAAAACCAAACGTACAAAATGACCGAGAGGTTTGAAAATGTCCAAGCTTCGTGCATTGTGTGCCATACTGCATACTGGTAAGCTAGAACGCAGGGGAACAGTCTCAAAAGATGACTCAAAAATACTCGGGTAGAAAAGGTACAGAAGTTTTGAAGGAAGGAGGAACTGAAGGGAGGGCAGATAGATCTGCAGCTTGAGACCGCGAGAGGTGGAAAGATCTCCGTAAACCCTTTGCTTCTGCCGGTAGAAGAGGTTCTAGCAATTGAAGAAAATATTTTTCGGCCCCACCGAAACCTGTAACTGAGTCACTATACTGACTGCGCTACCCCGGTGCCTCGAGAGCCAATTGCTAGTTAGTTACTGCAGCACGTGTTGTGTCAAAGAGAGCCCAACTTTCACGAAAGTTAGACGAATTAACAAGCAGTCTAGTTTCTTTGCAACGCTAATGCGGCAGCACTACATATAAACACTTGTAACCTGTATGTGGTGTGAGTTTCTGTTAGTATGCTGTGTCACCATTTCTTGAGATATCAGTTCTGCAGCACTCTAGTATTCAGACTTCAAAGTCTCCAGTTTAATGCTCATTAGCACTTTGAATGTGATGTTCTGTGATAATGTGCCTTATTTCTACCATTGGCCCAATATTTACCTGCCAAATTCAATTCTCACACTCTACAGTAAGCGTACTATGCACCCATATGCTCTTGCTCAGTGCTGCTCTGACAGTGTTAGCGTAATTAGTGTCTAGTGTGGTGCGCTTCTTAGCACCTGCAGACACACAGAATGTAAATATTATGTAAATATTATGTTCTGAAGTGTATTAGTAATATGACGTCATAAGTAGGTTTATTCATAGCGGTGTTGATGAAGAATAATGTAGTGATTAATTGAATTTGAGTCGGTATAACTTCGCTGCCAACATTTTTTTAATGCCTCTTGGGGATATCGATTCAACCTCAATGTTATCCTATTTACAGAGACACTATAATTTATAAATTTCTAACTACTCTAAATTTGTTGTGAGGGTTCACAAAATCTCATCGCTGCCACCAAATTTGTAATGCCTATCCGCGGAGATGGGTTGTTCTTCCACCAAGTCCTACACAGACAGACACTACGGGGATATAACTGGAGTTTCTATAACACCTAGTTATGTCAAATAAATACTGCCACCAGGTTATTAGGAATAAATTACCAACATATCGAATACAAGGATTATCGGGACCAAGTAGAAAGTCAGGAGACAAAATCGTAAATTTAAAGAACACTAATTTCTATTTCCTAAGTTAAATAAAGTTGCACAAAATAAAATTAATAAATAAATGGAAACTAAAACTTAATGAAATAAAATCTGCAGTAAATAGTTTTCTAACCAACTTCAATCAAACCTGTTTAGTTTTAACTTGCCTTTTCGAAATTTGGAATAAACAATTTAATATGTCACGTCGTTAATTTATATAATATACTCGACTCAAATTTTCAAGACGTATTAATTTAAAATCTTAAATACACTCAGCAGTCCATACCTTGAAACTACAGAAGGCAGCCAAGCATCGTTGTCCTTTGTATAATTTCATAATATCTTTAGCTGACGCACAATTTAAAATATGCATACGTTCTTCTTCTTCGTTGGTACGTGGAAAGCCGGTTAGCAACCTCGTCGAATATAATATGGCCGAAAAGTGACAAATTGTGTGACGTGACGTAAAGTATATAGAAAATTATTAACAGCTCATTACATTCCCGGTAGAATAATGAACTATGACGGCACTTCCGGGTTTAAGGTACCAGGGCGAGTGTAACAAAATGTAGGTATTTGCTGAACTCAAGAAAATTTACAGTTACAGCTCTTCCTGAGAGAAGCAAATACGATGGTTTGAAAAATTAAATGTATAACTTAGGTACCGTTTTTATTTACAATTTTGAGTGGTTTACATTCATTACATCAAGTCGTGTAGAATATGACGCCGTGTCGATTGTTTGAATCTTCAGCTTTTGACATATTCTATCTTTAAGTTTGAGGGAGTAAACGCCTCCAAGATACTGTAATTTTTACCCATCCACGCCGAATCATAAGCCGCTAAAATGAAACAACAGCTGTCTTCCGAACAGCTTCGAAGTTAATCAAAATGCATTATTGTTGGTGATAATGGAATGAAGTGTCTTGCGTCTGGACATAATAATTGTCAAGTTTATTGTTGTATGTGATTGAATTAGAACTGAACATCGTGCTACAAGCATTAAATTAAACGTAAAGATGTCCCGCAGCAGCCCGAAATGGCCCAAGGAGTTCCGCGTAGATTAAGGCCCCGGATCTTCTCGACGTTCGACACTACAAGGGCGACAGTTCGTCGGCCATACGCACTGGCCGCCTTTACCGCAGGAGAAACCCATGATACTCATTTTCAGACGCGCAGTCGACTTCAAAGCACATTGTTTGGTCGGTAGGAGCCACGGTAAAAAAACCCAGTGACACCACCGGGAATCGGTCCCGGGACCGTCCAACTAGTAGCGCAGCGCATTAAACACTATGCTACACCAGGCCCCCGTGCTGCAACATTGCTTTATTTAACTCTTCAGCCCCACAGTACAATTTATGTACTGTGCTGCTGACAGTATGACTGGCTGCACTGAAGACGAAGTATCTAACGGAACTGGTAGCAGTCCCTGAACTTACACTTACAGATCACACAGAATTCAAGGATCTAAACTGTTGATGACTTGTCTTGCTGCCATGTAGAGTTGAGCTGTCTGCTGATAGCGTACTGTGACGCTTTGTAATTACGTCTAGCAGAATGGAAGAGAAAGTTGTCAACAAACTGTCAGTCAATTGTCTGATCAGTTGACATTGCTGTAGCGTGTTAGAACACTGCAGCAACTGCAATATGAATCAGTTGAAGCCCAGTTAGTCACATTGTGCAGTTAGTAATGAAATTACACAAATATTTGGGAAGGAATGGCTGTATATTTGTAGTAATACTGCAGAACTGCTGCTAAATACATGAATACACACACACACACATATTTTATAGACCTCATCACGTGTAGTGTGACTGCAGAAATAAAATTAATCTATATCTGTAAAGTAAACGATGGTTATAATACAACCTCCTCACTCTCCTAATGCGGTGTTTTCTTTTTTTCCTATGTTTGCAGAGATAGTTGAGAATTAACTCACCAATAAACACCACTGAACTCAAGATAGTTCCTACAATCAGTGCCACAAATGCCGGCATTAATTGAGAAAGAGAGAACGCGAAATACATATCTCCAGCTGTTTTTCTATATCTCCCTCCACCCCTCAAAGAAGCTCGATGCTGCAGTTCTGTCCAGAGTCTTTCCAGCAAACCGGCTTCCAAATAGCGTCTCATTAGGATGTTGAATCGGTCCAGCAGTGGATATTCTTTCTTAAAAAGAACTATTGCACCTGTTGACATTAAGGCTTCATCAAATGAGCAGATTAGTTTACCAACATCCACAGTCCCCAAATCCCTAGCAACATAAGTAACAAAAAATGGAGCAATAAAGGTGGCAATGTCTCTTTGTTTTATAATACGTTCAACACATTTCCTGAGATCGCTGCAGTCTGTCTTAAGACTCTTGTGTTGAAGGAACTTTACGAGTTTAGGATACGGTATAGTGTCTTGAGCAAAATTGAGAAATGGATGGTTCCCAAAAACTAAGTCAGAATCCACGAGTTCTTCTAATGTTTCTAACTTCTTTTCATACTTCGGCTCCACCAGATAAGAAACAAAGAATGCTTGGAATACAGTGCTAATAGCGAAACAAAAACAGACGTAGAGAAAGAAGAAAATTCTGAGGGTAGAAGTTGTGGGCTGCTGTGGAACTGCCACTCCGACAAACACAGACCAAGTATTGTGGATGCAGTTGGACAGTGACTGATATGTGTGTGTACCATTACACACAGACGGGTATGGCACATTACAGGCACACCAGAACACAGATGTGCTTAGCAGCAACACAAGACCCATTGTCAACCAGACAGACAGCGAGAAAGTTGACATTACCTTTTCCGTTCCAGGAATAGCTTTTGGACAAGGTACGAACATCCTCACATCGGTATGTGTATAAGGTATTGTGGCGTCAAATGAAGACGTCACAACGAGAGGCAACAGAGGAACTACTCCCGTTAGTAAATCGAATAAACCATCATCTAATTCAGTAATCCCTTTTACAACCGAATCCATTTCCATATTTAGCGATGGTTCAAGGAAAATTGTTGTCAGGTTCAATTTTTCACATGTTAATTTAAGTATGTCTACTGATAAGCCTGTTAATCTGTACTCAGTAATGCCATCATTCTGTGTGTAATTTTCTGTCATAATCACGTAGGGGTCTATTCCAACGGTACCCACTTTAATGGGACAACCCATGAAGTTGGTTGGAACTTTTTCAGGGTACAGATTTGCATTTTCTGAAAATCTGCCATTATGTTCAATGACCCATTCATCTAACAGAATAACTTCTTTTACCTCACCACACCCTCCCAATTGAAATGGGAACCAACTGTACAAATTCAACCTGTCGGCTGCTGTTATCTGTGTGGTTCTCACAGCATTCAGTGGACGATATGCGTATTGGTTTGGGATCAAGACCACCACGTTGATAATTCTGGCCACCTGCCACAGTATGGAACATACGTTGGTAGCCAGTAAGTGTGCTGGTTCATTGCTCCTCTCAGTTGCCACCACAAGAAACCTTCCTCGAGGGTTCCACGATGTGCTGTATTTCAAATTCTCCACCTGATTTTCAAGAGTCTCGTTTAAGCTGCCCGCCCCTTCGTTCCACACAAACAGAATGTAACTGTGGTGTAAAACTGATATGTCTGCAGTGTCAACTCCGCTTGGTCCGTACAGTTCAATCGGCCATCTTGTTCCCTCGTGTAATTTTCCAAGTAAGACTTTCACCGTCTGCAGTTCGTCCGTTTGTATCATTGGTTCACTGAGAACTCTGCGGGCGACTTCCGGCGTTGTGCGTGGCAGCGAGACGACTAGAGGACTTCCGGGTGCGAAGTGTCTGTGTGCGACGGTCCACACACATAGGACTGTCTTTAGCTGGTCTGCGGTCAGCGTGCTGGCTGTAAGTTTTACAGCACCTTGAGTGATTGCAGTCAGTAACAGCAGCAGCAGGAGAATGCTGATAGACATGTCGGCTCCTGCCATCTGCAAAGAAAGTGCATTGGCATGAAGAAGAGTCTATGAAGGATGTGACCTCCAAACTTAATAATACTTTAATGAATGAACGGAGGGTACCGGTTTTTGGAACATGAAGCCACGTATTTTGGTAAATTTTTCGTAGAAAATTTCTGCTTCAATGTTCATTTCTCATTGCCGAATTTCGGCGTAGAAATTTTGTCGCCATTGTCGTTAAATGTCTGCCAGTGTGTACTGCCTTACACCCCAACAAACATTATCTATCAAAGTGAATGGCAGGGAAGCCACAAATGTCACAGGTGTTGTGATTTCCCGAATTTAAATTTCTGTATTTTCCTAAGTAATTTTTATTTCGGTTTAAGTATTTTCTTGTTTGTAAGCATTCGAAATTTCAATGTTAGCACGAATTGTGCCTTTTGAGTGTGCGAATTGAGGTAATTTTTGGTGGCGCTTCGCCAAATTAGAGACAGTCTGTAAACCGTCCACAATACCACTCTTCTACAGCAAGGTACGTAATTGCATTGCTACAGCAGCTAGCTAATGTGTGTTGTGTATCGCATTTTGCTGCTGTCTGTACTACATTCACACTGAATTGTGCAGTTGCGCTGTTTAGCGGAAACGTTTATCTGATTGGTCTTGTGATTCACAAGGCCACGTGGTCTGTTGGTCCTTACTTCTCAAACCTCAAAATATTATTATTATTATTATTATTATTATTATTAATGTTATCATCGTCATCATTGTGTAATTTTTCCGTTTCCCGCCATAGGCCCTTCTACCCATTTCCCTCCCTCTGCAATTTCACCTTGCCAATCTGTCTCGTCTTCCTTAAGCCTGTAACTTTCGGCGAACTTCAGCATGTCTTCCTCCACCAACTGGATGTTTTCTCTCCAGTTACCATCTTTATCTCTAAATTTATCCGTACCTCAAGTTACATTTAATTGTTGTCGGAGGAATTTCATTTCTGCAGCTTTTTGTTTTTGTCTTTCTATACTTTCTGAAGGAATATTCATTCACTAACTAACCAACGAACGCACTCTATGGAGAAGAGTCTTCTAGAGAAGCTAAAATTTTTTTCACTCACCGACACAAAGCCCCCCTTTTTTCCTTTCTCCCTGACATTAAATATAAAATTTTTTTCGTTTTGGAAGCTGAATATGCGGCCACCATCACGCTATAAACGACCTAACCTTATGGATCTTTAAGCTCGAAATTTTACCAATCACTTTGTACCATTCAAACAATGAAATTGTTATGTTGTACGCCTCAGTTATTTACATAAATTGAATCTACAGTTTCTCAGCTATTCAACAAATTCCATTTCTAGGGAACCCGAAATTTTTTCCACATATTTCAAATTTCCCGCCAGGTGTCCATTTCCGAAAAGAAACGAGGCTTCACAATCCTATTCTTTGGAGATCCATTTTAATATTATCCATAACTCAGACCCTTTGCACGCTTCATACCTTCCACGACCCAAATTTCAAGTTCAATTCCCATCCCTTACATCGTTTCAAAGTATCAGTCCAAGTCCGTGGTTTTGTGAAATGTTTAGTAACGCAGTAAGCTGCTACGATGTTGAGTTGTTAGAAACTCGCCCACCCACTAAACTAGAGGGCACCCCTTTTCGAATGTCCGCTACTGCTTATTCAGTACGTGACTAACTACCCTCCATATCTGGTGACCATCCCCTCCATCGCTACCCGAGGCTATACCACACGGTTTTGACAAGAAAGCACTTAGTACGGCTGATGATACACTCCAAATATCATGATAGTTTTTGTCATCGTCCACTGTTTTTAGTATCATTAACAGTTTTACTCAAGAATTTCACTCCTCACCCCGATATTACGCGTATTATTAACGCCCTACATTCAATGTATATTATTGATTTAGTACTCTTATTGAGTTTGTTATTGACTTATTTCTGACATTCAGTCTCTAATTGACTTTTACTCACATCCTCGCAGGACGAAATGATATATATGACGCCCAAAACTGGCAGGGAGGGGTACACAAAACTGCAGGAATGATCGCAACAACCATTTGTCAGTAAGGTAAAGTAATATAGAAAAACCAACTAGATGCAACAATAACAATTTATTGATCTCCAAGATCAGCTCAACGTGTTTCAGGCAATCGTTTGCCCATCTTCAAGAGCGTAAGACTAAGACATCTACAGGATATGATATAGTGTCCTGCAAAGATTGATATACAAATAGTTATGTAGTTCTTATGTGTTATGTCGTACTAATTAACGTTATCATAATTGGTGCGTGTTTAATGTTATGTTTGGTTATTTTATTGGTGTTTGTATTCTAAAGTATGAGGTAAAATCTTAGTGCGTAATTTCATGTTCTGGGTTAGAGGGTTATTGTGTTGGGGAATGCGGTAGTGTCCATAATGTAAGTGAAGCGTATTAGAAGGTACGTACCTGTTGTGGTAGGCAGGGGTTCGGAGAGCAGCAACGTGGCACTACGTGTACGGTATGATAGAAGTTGCTTGATTGGTTTCTTCAAGTGTTGTGTAAGAGGGGTGAATGGCAAACTGGAGAAGGGGGTTTTTTGTCCCCCGGGGGATTGCTCCGGAATGAGTTGACCTTCTTGTTGGAGGATTTGAATGAAGTATTGTTCTTAGGGAGAAGGCTGTACAGCCTTTCCTTTAGCGGAGAAAATCAAATCAAAGAATGCACTACGACACTAGATATTGCAAGAAGTAACATTTTCTCAGACAACATCCTAATCAATTTGAGACAACGTATACAACAAAAAATAGACCGCACAACACCACCCACGGGATCCAAAAGCAACACCAAGTGGACGACATTCACTTATGTATCCCCACAAATTAGAAAAATCACAAACATCTTCAGGTATACTAAAGTAAACATTGCGTTTAAATGCAAAAACAAAATCTCCCAACTCATGAAACCAAACACTGATAATAACACACCATAGTACATCAGAAGTGGAATATACAAGCTAACCCGTAACAACTGCAAATTGGCATATGTGGGCCAAACTAGCCCCGTGCTAACTCCATACGAAAAATACTTCATTCTAAACCTCCAACAAGAAGGTCAACTCGTTCCCGAGCAATTCCCCGGCGAAAAAACCCTTTTTCAGCTTGCCATTGGCCACTCCTACACACCAATTGAAGAGACCAGTCAAACAACTTCCCTCATACCGTACATGTAGTTCCACGTTGCCGCTGTCCGAACCTCTGCCTACCACAACAACAGGTACATACCTACTAATATGCTTAACTTACATAATAGCCCCTACCTATTAATCACCGCATTCCCCAAAACAATAACCCTCTAACCCCGAACATGAACTTACGCACTAGGATTTTACCTCATACATTAGAATACAAACACCAATAAAATAACTAAACATAACACTAAACACGCACCAATTATGGTAAAGTTAATTACTACGACATATCACATAAGAACTACATAACTATTTGTATATCCAACTATGCAGGACACTATATACTGTAAAAATCTCAGTCTTCCGCTCCTGAATATGGGCAAAAGATTGCCCGAAACATTTTGAGGTGATCTTGGAGATCAGTAAATTGTTATTGTTGCATTTAGTTGGTTTTTCTATATTACTTTATCTACATTGATGATGCACGGTCAAACATAAATCAAATTTGTCAGTAAGTTACTAAACTTCGCAACTTGAGATTTCTTGAAGAAAACCGGCGCAGTCGGCCTACGGTCGAGACTCTGGGTTGTACGATCCCAGGGTTCGAATCCTGTAAAGGCGAGTGTTTTCTGTCCTCTCCAAAACTTCCAGACTGGATCTGGGTCCAACACTGCCTCGTGGTTAGTATGCACTGTCAGTCCTCACCGGGGATAAAGCGGCTGGGGCGTGAGCGTAACAACTCACGTGTATTGAGTGCCGAGGTGATGAAGCTCAGTTCAAAGTTCCCGTCAGTTCTACGTTTCCAGTTAAATGATCAGCAACAGTTGAAGGTTGTGCGAGTGTTTGTAACTGACAGTACAGTAAATGTGGGCTTGTGGCAGTTCATATTGGTACAGCGGTGTTGGTGAAGGTTAGTGTCTTTCGGGAAGAGGTGTGAATTGCTTACAGTGTTGAACTGCCTGAACTGTGAAGGTGGAGGCAGTAATGTGCAGCGATATTTAATAATGGTATACCGGTCAGCATGGAATGATATCTGCATGGATTTTTAATACAAGGAGGTGCTGATAGGTCCTTAGCCCGACATACTTACCGATGTCGTAGGACTGAATCGAGAGTGTCGTGGGAAAGAGAGGTCTGTTCATGTGCCGAATTGCAAGTTTTTCTTGTTACAGAGGCTGAGGGGAAGCATGTCAGGCGACGCGCAAGATTTCAACAACATCGACACGCGAGCTGTCGTCAAGTTTTTTTCGTTCAAGGCAAGGCACCGAAAGAAATTCACGCAATTCTGGCAGAAACATTAAGGAAATATGCACCATCGTATGCCACTGTCAAAACTGGGTAGCCCAGTTTAAACGTGGTGATTTTTCCACCTGTGTTTCGCCTCGTCCTGGGCGACCAAAAACAGTGACCACCCCTGAGATTGTTGATCAGATTCACGATCTAATCGTGGAAGACCTCCGGATTTCGGCTAAATCAATAGCTGAGCAACTGGGCATCTCATGTTAGCGGGTTGATTCTATCATTCATAAAGATTTTGACATGCGGATGCACTCCGCGACGTGGGTACCGAAATGCCTGAACGCGGATCAAAACGACAACGGTTCCAGTCTTCTGAACAACATTCGGAATTTTTTCTTCGCGATCCAAATGATTTTGTGTCGCGATTGGTGACCATGGACGAAACCGGGTTATATCACTATGACCCCGAGACAAAGGAACAATCAATGGAACGGTGGCAAAACTGCTTACTCTACCCCAAAACATCCGAGTGCAAAAATCCCCTGGAAAATTTCTCGCCTTGATTTTTTGGGATCAAGACGGCATCCTCCTCATTAATTATCTTCCAAAGGGCAAAACTATCAATCCGGACAATTACTCAACTCTTCTGGTGTAATTGAAGGACATTTTAAAGAAAATACCGCGGGAAGTTCACCAGGGATTCCCTTTCTTGCACGAATATAACTCGGATCACCGCACACATGCAACCCAGAAGAAACTGGACTACCCGGACTTCCATTGTCTTGATCACTCACCCTATTCTCCGGACCTAGTCCCGTCGGACTACCACCTGTTCCCTGGACTGAAAAAAAAACAATGGAAGGTTTGCCATTTTTCGTCCGATGCAGAGGTAATTTCTGCCCCGGATACCTGGTTGGACGGACAATATTCTGATTTTTTTAAAAGTGGCTTGCAAAAGATAGAGCAACGGGCTAAGAAGTTCGTTGAGCTTCTTGGGGAGTATGTTGAACAAATCCCGAGTTTGGTCGCTGTAGCTTCTTTTCCTCCTGGTCGGGCTAAAGATTTATAAGCACCCCCTCGTAATTATGTACTGGTCACCATGGATATCTGAAGAGACTTTAATGTTAAGCACTTTTGTTAGCAACAAACTGGAATAATACAGAAAAATATTATTCTTGGTAGTGTCACATTTTTCCCATCAAATTTACGGTACATCGTGTACGCTAAATAAAGTATCAAATTACGTTAGATACTTAAGTATTTGGCTTCAAAGTCCTGATTATATTGTCGCTTCTACTAGCAGCTTCCCTTCACCTTTCGCTACTAACAGTTCATATCCATTTCACATTTCTTTCAAGCCACCTTTCGCAACTCAATTCTCACGCCATATCATGTTTAATGTGTTCGATCAGTCTTTCCACATTTCAGCTGTGTTTCAAAACGCACTTTTGATCTGTTTTGTTTGTCGCGTCACATATGAATTATTTAACTGGAATTGTATTAAAATCGTTAATAACACACCTACTTCAAAACGTTCTCTCAGTGGTCACGTGAAGTGTCAGCACGCCATATGAATCCACAAATACCTGAGCACAGGGAAACAGAAGTAATGACCAATTGATTTCATACAATTCAGTATAATTTTGCAAATCGTAAAACAATTTTAATCCTCAGCGATATGTATTACTACCACAGTTTCAAATAATAATTAATAAAATAATATGACAGAAGCACGCGTGTGTGTGTGTGTGTGTGTGTGTGTGGGTTCTTTAGCGTGATATAAAAAATTCGAAAAGCAACCTTTATCGTGGCCATGCCTTTCATGACAGTCTATTTGGAATAACACGGATCCCACTGGAAGGTTTTTCATGAAATTTTTTATTATAGAATTTTTTGAAAATCTGTCGACAGAAGTCAAAGTTCATTAAACTTTAACAAGAATAATGAGTAACTTACTTGATTACCGATATACATGTTTAATGTGTCTCGCTGAATGCTACATAGAGTGAGAAAATTCTCGTACAAAGTTGTACAGAAAATCAAGGCACACTTTTTACGGTTAATAAATTTTTCACGAAATCGTGTGGTTTGTGTGATAATGTGGAAAGTAATGTTGAGTCAGACAGGCAACAGCGCGCTGTGCATGTTTAATAATTAAGGGGACACACACACACTCAAACTCAGAATATGTAATACTTATTGCCTTTCCACGGCAACACTCTTTACATGAACGCACCAAAATGTTACGTCATACGTGCAGTACCTCTACTGTTCCATGTTACGTTCGATTGCTGTGCACATCCACAATGTGTTCTGTGTACCTTGCAATGTGTGTGATAAGGTGCAGCAGTGCACTGATACTGCCATCCTTTTGTGGTAACTGCAGTGCGGTTTGAGATGTGGTGTCACATGAGTACACGTGAACTGAGGGCTCAGTATCAGTCACGTGCAGAAATAAACACCGCACACACGTGCGCGTGAGAAGGTATTCATAGGAAATGTTATAATTTATTTTAGGGAGAAGGCGGGAATATATCTGGCTTAAAATCGGTAAACACAAATGTGTGGAAGAAAGAAAAATAAACATCATTGAACAACATGAATAAGAGAATTGTGGTGACGTGCTTTGGATTGGGGGTTAGAAATGGGTGGGATTAAGAGGTACGGCAAAGAGGAATATGGCCACAAGCAGGCAGACAAGGAGGTGTAGATGAAATGTCTAAAGGTGTCTGTGTGCGTGCGTGTGTGTGTGTGTGTGTGTGTGAGTGATATACACAGACAGACGGAGAGACACCACCCATATTTGAGTCCCTAAGAACAGACACATTTCTACGTTGAAGTTTTAGATGGTAATGTAACCAATGAATTTTCGCTAAAAAACACATTTGTTATCAACTGAACCACATTCTTGTTTTTGTTTTACTGCAAAATGAAGTATTTTATAAGTCAACTTCGGTCCAAATTGAGAATCATCATCATCATCATCCCATAACAATCGCGTTGTGTTTGTTACTAAATGATCACTACAATATGGCTCCCATAATTATTGACATTAGCAGTCAATATTATTTCTGCAGTCGGTACAAAAATCTTAACAAGAAGATCCTAAAAGGTGATTCTAACATATATAAGTTAACAAACATTGCGTTAATAGCCTTTTGAATTCTAATTATAATCAAATTAATTTTCCAAATACTTTCCCGTGGCCAAAATTATTGGTACTAAAGGCCGTTTAGATCTTTCTTGTATCTTCCTTTATAATGGTTTTGTATTGCCATTCCTGCGGATAGCCTAATTACAGGCCGAAACATGTAGCACACACTTAGAAGTAACAATTTAAAATAAGCCTGTGTTGTGTTAGTCTGAACAAGTGCAGTTTAACATCAACACGTGAACTATCTGACGTCAGGTACATAGCCTCCTCCAGAACGAGGTCCCCAGAGACTGCTTCCTCTTTCTTCTCATTTTCTGAAAGTCATCGATAAGCTGCTTACATCTACTCACTAGTGTACTCGTCCCACTACCTTAACTACAATTACATGTTTCCGAACTCAGTTCCTACGCAATTTGTGACCAATGCAGTTAGCCTTCTTCTTTACATTGTATGCAGGTAATTCCCCTCTTCCTTGGCTTTGTGCAATATTTCATTTCTCGCAAAATGTATCCATCTTTCTCTAGCACCGAATTTCAAAACTTTCCAGACATATCTGATTAGTTTCAGCACCACACAAAGCTATGCCCCAAATGTAGCATTTCTTTTAGCTGTAATCATGAACCTACCTAATTGGTGTCACAGCAAAGAGCATTATTTCACAGCACACCTATATAAAACGGGAAAGCAGTCCCTTTACAGGCGTAGAGTGGCTCAGATGGTACCAGGAAATTAAAGTTCCCAGATTTCAGGACAACGGTACAGGATGATAGTAAGGTTGTCAGCCTTACTCACTGGCCACTATGTCGCGCAAATTGTCCAGTTAGCACAGTATGTAAAAGCAACTCCCCCTGTGTTGTGCAACGCTGCCTGTTTACCCGTACGATGCAACGTTTTCTGAAATTTTTGGACAGTGGAATTGGAACTGTTGTCGTTATTAAATATCCGGGTACCGTCCAAATCATATTCATCCATATATTTTCCAGGGAGATCGAAAACTTCCCTTTTTTGTTGAACCCTCGAGGTTTGTCCACAGAGGGTACTTTAGACTGTGACGGAGAGAAATTTCAGGGCGACCGGCAGTACATTTTTAGTGCCGCTTTTTGCCGGAAGTTTTCTATTCGTGGCCGAAACTGTGCGACAGACGTTTTACCTCTGCTCTTTTGGATGCTGTTTCCTGGGCCCCTTTCTCGTCAGCAAAAAAGTGTTTCTTCCAACCGTACAACATGATAGTGTCTTTCGTTATTTACCAATTTCGATACCCAGCCAATGATTTGGGCATCACTCTTCTATCCTGATGTCGTATTTGAGCTTATTCTATATTGTAAGTGGCGAAGAAATATTGGGATCTTTGAAATTATACTTAAATTTTACTTGTATATTCACGTACAGAATTCCAATGATAAAAATACTAACCCCTTATCTACACACATATGCACGAATGATCGAAACAACAATTTGTCAGTAAGTTACTAACATTCTCAACTTGAGATTTCTTAAAGAAAATCACGCAGTAGTTCTACGGACGAAGCCCTGGGCTGGACGATCCCTGGGCTCGAATTCCGGCAAAGGCGATTGTTTTCTCTCCTCTCCAAAATTTCTAGACTGGCTCTGGAGCCCACACAGTCTCTTGGTTAGTATGTACTGTCTGTCTTCACTGGGGATAAAGGAGCCGGAGCGTGAGCCTAACAACTTATGTATATCGAGTCCGAGGTGTTGAAGCTCAGTTCAAAGTTTCCGTCAGTTCTACTTTTCCAGTTAAATGAACAGCAGCAGTTGAAGGCTGTGCCAGTGTCTGTAACTGACAGTACAGTAAATATGGGCTTGCGTCAGTTCATATTGGTACAGCGGTTTTAATGAAGGTTAGTGTCTTTCGGTATGAGGTGTGAATTGCTTACAGCTGCTAGTGTTGGACTGCCTGAACTCTGAAGTTTGAGGCAGTAATCAGCAGCGAAATGTAATAAGCATATACCGGTCAGCATGGAATTTTATCTGAATAGACTCTAAAGTTAAGCAGTTTTGTTGGAAGGAACTGGATTTTTTACCGAAAAATATTATTGTTAGTAATATTAAAAAAAATCTTTTTCCCATCTAATTTACGGGACATGTTGTATGTAACAAAAGTATCAAACAACGTTAGATATTTACATCAATATTTGCCCTCAAATTGACGATTATAGTCTCGATTCTTTGAGCAGCTTCCCTTCAGGTTTCGCTACTTACATTTCATACCCATTTCACATTTCTTTCAAGCCACCATTGTTAACTCAATTCTCACGCCATATTCTGTCCAACGTGTTCGATCAATCTTTCCACATTTCAGCTGTATTTCAAAATCACACTTTTGATCTCTTTGCCTGTCATGTCTAATAATTTATGCGTGTAGTCTATTAAAATCATTAAAAAGACACCTATTTCAAAACGTTTTCCCAGTTGTCACGTGAAGTGGCAGCACGCCATATGGACGTACAAACCCCTAAGCACAGTGGGACAGACGTAATGTCCAATTGATTTTATGGAATTTAGTCTAATTTTGCAGATCGTTAAGTAATTTCAACCCTCACTGACTTATTTCTTCCATTAGCAGAACTGATATACCGAAGGAAGAATTGTATTTTACTGAGCGGAAGGCAAATGACTTGTAATCCTTTAGGTCCAGTTCATCACATTGTTTCTAACATTTCATCTAGGCCTTGAAATCCTAAATTGCTTTTAACTTTTCGGCTTCACACTGAAAAAATTTGTTTATTTTTAATTTCTTCAGTATATTTCTCTTGTCTCACCTGTCCCACTGTCTTTCAGTTGACCACCCACCAGCACTCACTGACGAGTACAAATCATGCAGGTTCTGACTGTCCAGTTTTGTTCATCTTTCTGCCACTCCCTCTGTCGTCATACCAAATATCTCCCTCAGCCTCTTTTCTAGCACATTTTTTTCCGAGTTCAATCGTTGGAATACAAACACAAACACAAACACAAAAACACAACTTTGAACACAATTATGTGTAACCGAAAATTTTTATTCTCAACGCCGGCCTACTGTGTGAAATCAGTGTCATTTGTGTGAACAGATGTGTACAATATGTAGTGTTTTAAATAATTAAAAAGATAGAAACTTGTAATGTATGAACATATGCACTGTGGCTTATTTCGCCAAATCAGGTATTGCTACCACACTTTCAAATTAGTTCTAATAAATAAATATGACTGCGACACCTGTGTTTATGGACGATGTTTATGTGTGTTTGTTTTTGTCGGTCTTTATTAACGCGATGTCCAAAGTACGAAATCTGCAGCCCAAAAGGCGTTTCTTCCAACCGTACAATATGATTTAATAATTCATATAATACATAATAAACCAACAAGATGCAACTCTGGCAGTATTGTGTTTATTAACAACTACAAGTATGCTCTACATGTTTCGGACGCCCTTTGCGTCCA
>JGI20166J26741_10351115_pt1 | contig 16268 bp, 4 predicted proteins | sample TergutCu122P5_FD_26741 | JGI IMG/M metagenome (IMG submission 26741)
ACTTTGGATATAGGTGTTTGGGGTTGTATCGGTATATTTTAACATAAGGAACACTCTCCCGAAGTAGTGACCTTAACTCGTGGGACATCCTGTATATATATATATACATATATATATATATGTCGTTCGGCTATTAAAAGACCCCACAGCGCCACACACACACACACACACACATTTGTCGCTGGGCGGCTAAACCTCTACTGTAGAAATACATAATTTGGTGTTCACCCAATTATTTGGTCGTGGGATTTTACATGTGCTTAAGGGAAAAATTGCTTGCACTTTGTTGGAGGGGATTAAACCGTATCTAGAAAATGTAGTTCGTAATTTATATAGTGTATAAACGTGTATAAATAGCTAAATTATTAGGAGGTCAATGCAGTAGTGTAATAAACTGATTCCTTTTAATGTGGTATCGCTGGACCTCACAGTGCCGACAGGTCTTGACATTTTCTGCAGTGCTTCAGATGAGAAATTTCGTACACTGGAAGTAGAGCGCTGATCGGGCAACGAAAGTCTGTTGTTTCTTTCGTCCTATAAAGCATGGCTGACCAACACACGGCCCTTTGTTTCCATGTGGCTCTTGGTCACTTGAGAATTTTCAGTATCACCATTTAATGAATGCAATATTGTAAGTCTACAGAATATAATAGGGCAAATTTATTATCACAGACCATATTTAGAAACTATTACACAACAAGTAATTCGTAAGTGGTAATGTATTTTGATTATCTTCTGTTATAAATTAATGCCAGAGTGTTCCAGTTTATCTACAAAGTGGTAATTTTATACAGTAACACGCTGCCAATAGAGGTCGCATTAATAATGCCAGTAGAATGCTCCATATCATCACAAATCGACTTATATTGAAATCTCTTGAATCTTATCTTTATAAATCTTTAATTTTGTACTGACATTTTATCGAATATTTTATACTTTTATTATTACTTTATTCTGAATAATAATTAATGTATTTTATGTGGTTTTTTGAAGGGTTGGACACTTCTGCAGCGCACCTTTCCTTCAGAATGGTGGGATGAACGTGCGAAACATGCCGTAGAGAAATAATAATAATAGTAAAAAAGAAAGTTATAGTGTTCTTGTTTTGTGTGAATTGGTTTGATGTTGTATAACTCATAAATTTAAGACAGGACATAATTTAAAAAAAAAAAAACATTCTCCAACCCCACCGCCCCGAATTTAGTAAGGCCTTCTAATTTGGATTATATTTTGAGCATCCCTGTCCAACTGCGTGACCGTAGCACTGTGCAGTCCACGCCTCACTTTACGACGGTATCCGTCAGGTAGAACCGACTGATTGCGTGATTCAGATCCAGGTCGTTATGTTGTATCGCGCAAGCGCAAAGCGCGAAACCAAACGGTTCGATTAGAATATGTCTGTTCATCGCGGGTGGGGACAGTAAGAGTATAAAACTGAACAATTGAACGTCATTTACATAATTATTGTATATTAATATTTTAACGTCAGAAAGTTAGTTTCCGAAAACTGAAAGGTTGCTCGTACCGAAGAATTACTTCATGAAATACAGTGGGGCGTGAAGATGTAACTTCATGCTTTAGAAAGTAGACACTAGATGGGAGTGATGTGTCAAAGTGTCATCCAAACCGCTTGAAATACGTACAAGAGAACTACCGTACATGTAGTTAAATGAGTATATTTGCCTTACAGTCTGTTGATGCCCCACCATCCGTTTCTGCTTAACGTTAAAATTACGAAAATGTGCATGTTACGTTGAACGTAGGAATATGCAAGCCTTGACCATCGTTTCTTTCAGGAAATTTTGAAAATAATTTGTGAAATTTTTAGCCTTATTTATGACCGTATTTCAGGTAGACTGTGTAATAACTGTCTGCGATTTTATGAAGTAATGTAATTTCATCTCAACTTTACGTGGGAAAGAAGATGGTCAAATTTTCATTCGTCTTATAAATTTAAGAGTTTTCGAGTGCCAAATCTAGGTCACATGATGAAGCTTATTATTTTAGTGTAGTCGCCCCACTGTTATTGAAGGTCTACAGAATTTCCTGCCGGCTTGACAATGACTGCCCTGGAATACTGTTCGGTGCGTTGCTACTCACTGTCAGAGGTCCGGGCACATAATTCGGAGAAGCATAAGATATGCGCTTAGTGCTTCGTGTGATTAATATATTTGGGGATGGAGGATGCTGTTTCCCTTGACTGAAGGCATGGACAACCGATGTTTAATTACGGGGTTGAGGCCGGTTTACCTCTCTACAAGCGTGTTTTCTGCCTTTCGCACCATCGGCCTAACCGATTTGCAAGTTACTCATGAGGACATGTTCGCGCTTGGGTGTATGAAACCGGTGGAACGTGGCCCGCATATTTTTCCAGTATTTGGAGCAGGTATGCGCGGACCCATCTCTGAACAATGTTCCGTTCGCTGAAATTCTCTTTTCAAGTTCTATGTAACTGTGCCAGCTTGGAGAGCCAAAGCCCTTTCTGAACTGTGTTGAATTCCACTGGGCAAACTTGTGAATTTTTACCCGGAACAGTTTTCCTTGATTTGCACTTCCTCCTCATAATTCTTCTTCATCTCCCCTTATCTTGTTCTTCTTTCTCCTCTCTTCCCCCTTAGACCCACACAAATTTCTTCCAGAATATCGTAGAATTTTTGACCACAGTTTGGGTGATCAGTATGGAATATTTCAATTAATTGATACTTTTATATCTTTTTTTTTTTAAATTTAGAACACGCTGTAACCGAAGTCTTGCTTAACATCAGCTATTAGAGGCAGACCTCATTAGGACTTTGTGTAGCAGCGACCGAGTTACAAATGAAAGACTGACGTTATTTTAGTAAGTGTTAAGTTAGGCAACAGCTTGTCGATGATCTGCAGCTAGGAACTGGAACATTTGACCGTTGTGAACGTTCGTACAAAACTTCGTGATTTAGATGTTGACAGGTGACATGACTATATGGGGTTGTGAGGTGAAATACAGCGTCTACAGGAGAGAATCTTGTGATTTCAGGAAATAAATGTGGCGGCCAATGGATGTTAGACCCTCGAGTTTTCCAACGGCTGCAAATCAGATTTGTGAGAAATAGGTCAGTTTAGACAATGGGGATATTAGGTATTTCAACTTTTCTCGTATGAATCTCAGAAGACAGAATATCACCGGGACGCTCGACGCTTTTTCTTTCGGCTCTTTATGTATCACACACACCCAAACGACGCCCTCCTGAAAATTTTAGTCTTTTGTGAATTATAATTTTTGATTCTTTTGTTATAAAATTTTGTGCAAAATGAAACTTCATTCTTCACTGGTTAAGCCGGAGTACGTGAATATGAAGCAGTTAATTAGACATTAACTGAAAGTACCTACGTGTAGGCATGTTTTTGAATCTTCTTATTATATTTGCGTGCAGTATAATATTCAAAGGCAAAAAAATCAGGAAACAAGTCAGTGTGTAAAGTGCACAATATGTGATAAATTTCAGTCCACATTATTCAACCAAATGTAAGAATATAAATACCCGTTATTGATTCCCCTTAATCGGACAGTCCCTGTTACTAAGTCCTTTTAAATTCCACCAAGTGTTAGATCTCGCGTTCAACTACAAGGATTAGCGGTTTGTGCGATGAAGTTAGGATGTACGGCCTCTCTTTCATTCAAAAAGAATTAGCATCTTTATTGTAAGTAGCACCGACTGGCGCCCAACACATTAAATTCATCTTAGTAAGCTTTCTGAACATCCTAGAAAGTTTAAGTGTGCAATTTAATACATCCTTTCGTCGAGCACTTGAATACGAATAAAGATAATGACTGAGGTGGAAGTTGTTGTCAAGAAACGAGGGGATCGTAAATTGTTCGGTTCAGTTAGCTGTGAGAATGTCGGTAGCAATATTTTGCGTAAAGCGAAAAATATATTTCGATATGTCTGTCTGTCAGTCTTACCATTACTCTGTCCGTCTGAATGGAAGAACTCGACACCAACTTAATAGATTTTCATGAAATCTGATATTAGAATATTTTTTTAAAATATTTTCCGCACATATATTTATCTCTACATTCTGACAAGTATTAGGAGTCCTTTTTATTATGATAGTATCTCTCCGAATAAATTTTAGAATAATAAGTTTCGAGAGAACATATAAAACACATTTGGTGTTCAATAAAGTTTTTCCGAAATTCGTGCCGTATGAGATCATAATCATCATCAGGACTTCGTTGATCTCCTGGTTTTTTACACAATGAACGAAAGTTCTAAGTGCTAGTGTTTAATATTGCTTCATGTCATTGTCGAGGTATCCGTCCAGGTTTATTTCTTTGAAATTTCGTAACAGTCAATTTTTTACGGGGTGGGATTATTAGTGTCACGCCCAACCCCCGACATGGAGCCTCAGGATATCCCTTTTCGTCTGGATCAACACCTTTGAACTGTCTGGCATGTTAGGCCCTAATAATAGCATACGCTACTGCCAGTATAGCTCTCGGGATCATACGAGCACACAAGGCCCAACACTACACCAAAGTAGGGATACTTTCGTGGGCCGTGTATGAGATAACGTGTAAAAATTTGTAGAGGTAGACAGGCGCATGCGCTATGCATGATGGATACCTGAGGCTACAAATACGCATTCGGACACGTAAAATTATTGCTTGTCCACGGCAACAAAATTGACACGAACTCCCTTCAGTGTGACGTTTATATGTCTATTGCTTGTCTTGTTTTTGTCTGAACGGTTGAGAACCTTGAGAAAGCCGATTTTCACATGGTATCACCTTGTGCTTATTGTAGGAGCGACGGGGACATTTCTACAAACAATATGATGTGGCTAGTTAAGCAGTGCATCCGATCAGTGAGCCATTGTACACACAATAGTTCATTCGCTATGATGAATGAATCCCAATCACATCTCAGTCATTGATCTGTTTGATGGGTCCATTAAATTTTGACGGACTTCAGTTAAGTAATATGCTCCAGGGGTATCGATTGATGGGTGTTTTCTATAGGCATGTGACCAATCAGATACATGGGAAGTGCAGATGGGCAGAATGAACAAATCGTTAGGCTTCAAACATGTTATGTGATGGCGCCACTAATTTTATTTCACGTTTTGAAATGGTGTCTAGTAACACACATTGTGTGAAAACACGTTTTGTCCGGGGTAAAGTAGAATGTATATTTTGAATAAAAAAATAGTAAGCCTGATGCTGCGAAAACGTTATTTTATCACTTGTAATTATCATGATAGTTTTAATTATCTGTTGGCAATAATAATATGTTGCTTGCTGTAAAGGTCGATCACGTAGTAAGTAAGTATTATGTTTGTCCATAGAATGTAGGAGGTCAAGTAATAAAAATAGGAAGTTTCAGCAATTTGTTGTTGCATCCTAAACAATAAATTTTACCAGAGAATCTGCTGTAGTCAATAGCCTTCAGAAGATTAATAATGATGTACAGCAACATTATTAGGAGGTAATTGCAGTAGTGTAATAAACTGATTCCTTTTAATGTGGTATCGCAAGACCTCACAGTGCCGACAGGTCTTGACATTTTCTGCAGTGCTTCAGATGAGAAATTTGGTACATTCGAAGTAGAGCCCTGATCGTTCACCGAAAGTCTGCTGTCTCTTTCGAACTGTAAAGCATGGCTGACCAACACACGGCCCTTGATTTCCATGCGGCTCTTGGTCACTTGAGAATTTTCAGTATCACCATTTAATGAAAGCAATATTGTAAGTCTACAGAATATAATAGGGCAAATTTATTATCACAGACCATATTTAGAAACTATTACACAACAAGTAATTCGTAAGTGGTAATATATTTTGATTATCTTTTGTTATAAATTAATGCCAGAGTGTTCCATTGTATCTACAAAGTGGTAATTGTGTACAGTAATACACTGCCAATAGAGGTCGCATCAATAATGCTAGTTGCATGTTACATATCATTACAATCGACGTATAACATGTAGAAATCTCTTGAAACGTATCTTTATAAATCTTTTTAAATTTGTACTGACACTTTGTCAAATATTTTATATTTTTATTATTCCTTTATCCTGAATGATAATAAATGTATTTTATCGGGTTTTTTTGAAGGGGTGGCCACTTCTGTAGCACAGATTTCCTTCAGAATGGTCGAATTAATTTGCCTAACATGCCGTAGAGAAATTATATTAAAGGAAAAAAAGTTATAGTGTTATTGTTTTGTATGGATTGGATTGATGTTATATAACTGATCACTTTAAGACAGCACATAATAAAAAATCATTCTTTTTTTCCCCCCGAGTTAGTAAGGCCTTCTACTTTGTCATTCACCAGTACCCTTAACCTATCTTATTGTTTGTAAACAACGGCTCTCTGTGATATTCAGACCCACACCCACCCACTTTTTGAAATTCGTATACACACGTGCGGCCATCAGGTGGGCCCTTAACGAATTGTCTGGCCCTTTTTGGATTGATTTTGGCCATCCCTGTCCAACGGTATGATACTGGCGTCCACAGATTTTAAAGTTTTTGGTCGATGTTTTCCGGCTCTGGATCATATCAACAGAGTCTAGAAATTTAGTTCCGCATTCGGACGGTTGCACGAATCGCTGTGTGGAATACATTGGAAAAGAAAGAGGCAGTCAAAAAACAGTACGGTTATCGCTTTTAGAACTATAACTGACTCGTGAACCTAATTTTGGTCTTCCCTTCATTTATTAAAATGCTGGTAAATAAGTGACGATTTTTAATAGGGATTATGATAATTCAATATTTTTTACTCAGAAACTCATAAATAACCCCATGATATTTGCAACACTTCATACGGATCACTCTGTATACACCTGTACTGTACAGGTGCACTGTAATATGCAACATTCTTACACTGTTTGTACCCGTATTATCATAACACTGAATATCCCAGTTCTGTTTCTGTCTCTATTGCGGAAATATGCATGTGACTGTACGTCTATATAGTGTACTTTCTTAATCTCGCTAATGAAGATGTAACAGCGCATGTATAAATATTGGTTCTGTGTAGTGCTTAATATTAATTTCTCTTATTAATTCGTACGACATATGATTTTAAATCATCCTTCGTGACGGTGAAAGTTTAAGATGAAATCAGGACAGTAGAGTTCCCAATAGTCACAAACATATGTTAAGATATAGAGTAGCAGGGCAAATATCAACCTTTATAACACGTGTTCCTTGTCACTGATTGGAGATTATATCTGTCCCCACGACTACCACTTCACGTTGCGTTGCGAGATTGTAATATTATATTTCGTTGTTGGTGTGTTTGTCTTTGACTTGAAGAAGGAACAGGAAGAATGATATCGACTGGTTCATCATCTGCGGAAAAATGAAATAAAATAAATTATATTAGAAACGAGAAATCCAAAAACGTAACACAAAGTGTCGCGTTGTAGACTGATTTTAGTGCATTATTATGAATATGTAAATGCAATGTTAAAATTAGTTATATATTAGTTAATAGTGCCTAGACCAACTCCTTGGAACAGATGCCTAATAAAGATTTTAGTATGTCCTGAACTGGTAAATGAATTGTCTTTTTGTTCTGGACACTAAAGTTTGTTGAATAACCCCGCATTTTGAACTTCATTGTTCGCTATTGCAATCCAATCCGTACCCTCAGATAGTACATAACCGCACATCGACACTAATAACTACTAAATCTGACTTCTTTTTGGCGCCAGTAGGTAACTATCCTACGACATATTAATAAAAGTCTGCCGGTTATCATAAGTGGGTGGTGGGACCCCCACTAAGGTTTCATCGTAGAGCCGAGCCCCACTCAAAGAATATTTTGCGTTTTCGATATTAATCCAATGCGCAAACACTAAGCTTCAGCTCTGTAGTTCGTAAGTAATATATTCTTACAACTACCAACCGAGTGCCTGCTGTGTCCCAACAGAATGACACTGCCGCCAACACCGCGCAAAACTGAGTACAGTTGCGGGTAAAATTAGTTGACATCGGTTCAGCCTGTTAGCTGAAATCCCTTCATTTAATTATGATTCTCTGCAGAGGAATGTGGGCCCCCCCCCCCCAAACGTTTAAGATGATAACTGATATTTCCTGCCTCTCTGATGAACCGGGAACTTAGGACAGAATCACATAACTATGGAATGCAAAATGTACCTTGTCAGATTCTGTTCAAATAGTCGGCGTAAAAATTTAAGAATTCCATTTCTTCAAAAATATTTATCGCACACTATGATAGAGATCATTCAGATTTCCATCTGGAGATGGCAGTCTTTGGATTGGAACTCCGGGTGCTTTGTTATAGTATCTACTAAAACCGTCTTAATATTATCCTCATGCTTATTCTGCCGATGATGTATTCCATTTGGAATTTTGGACCAAAGTTATATAAATATTCAGATCTATAACTTTTTCGGCCTTTGTGCTCATCGTTTCATGATATTTAACTTCCTTTAAGACAGCCGAGTGCATATATTATTGTACAATTTTTCCAGTTTTCTCTCTCTTCTCTTTAATTTAAATTTAGTGTCAGAACGTTTAGGCAGTTTAAATTTTTCACTTGCACTTGTAACCAAGAAAAAATTGCATTGGCCACTATGTGGCATTAAATATTTGATATTTCTTAACACTAAATACGTATTAAGACTTCATTGTGGGAGTAACTGGTGAAGACATAAAACACTTATTATTTATGTGCGTGGATATTATAGAAATTTTGCCATCGTTTGACCGTAGCAATGGGTGGTCCACAATAATATTTCAAGTTCTGTTCATAGCACAGGGGTATTCAGTGTTGCGGGAGCACGAAATCCTGACGTGCCCTATTGTTCAGGATTTTGAGTCTTGTGCGTGAGAAAGTTACTGAGAAAATTGGATAAAAATATTTTCTTCTGTTATTTTGTGCGTATGCCTCAACGTTTATGTCTTTTTATATACGAGGTAATAGTGTGTTCTCTACTGTGCAATTTACTGTACCAGGTTTCTCATTTTTCAGTTTCCATGGAACATTTGAAACTTCGAAAACAAAAATTGTCGGAATTGCTATCGATGGACCAACAGACGGCTCCATTAATGACCCACGATTTTGCCTTTTTTTCATGCAAGCCCACTGAAAAATGAATTTTCAACTGCGATTCTAAGTTGCCAGAAGTTGTTAAATACGGAACGCGTGAATCTTAAAATGTGGAGGTAATTCTTGATGCGCTTCGAAACAGCGATATTGGCTTAAATGCAGCATCACCTCCCAATCCCAATATACCTGACGAGACACTTAGTTGGGAAAATTTTTTTTTTGTTAAATATTCATGTTATTGCCATAGAGGAATTGGTTAACCGTTTTGCAATTGGAACAATATATATTTTATCTAACCATCACTTATTTACCAAGCGTAGCTTTTAAATTCGATGAACTAAATCAATTTTCTTACGCAATGAAACAAGAAAGATAATGCTGGAAAGAAATGATACTGTTGGCTCAGGAAACGACACTAACAACTATGTCTAAGGCAGCCATTTGCTGATAGAAGTTCGAGGCAGCAGGCTTCAGTAAGGACAATGTACTGTACGTGAATTCTTCAGTTTACAAGAAAGAACTGTTGAGCTTAATGTAAGTGGTATTGTAATTTATGTTTATTCCGTAGATGATTGTGCTTTAACAGCGTTTTAGGAAAAAACCGGAAAAGTAATAACGGGTTAATGTAACATCTCATAATTAGTCAATCTGAAGTGCGAAGAGAGCAACCATTACAGCAGCAGCAACTGTCTGTTATGTCAACGCTGCTGGTTGCTGTGCACCTCCTATGGTGAATACAAAGCAGCAAGAACATGTGAAGACTTAAAATATAGGGCACAACATGGATTTTTTTATTCCACTCAGAAAATAGCTGTGTCAACCAAGAATGTATTTTTGCGAAGTATAATACATTCCTGCACGTGTAAACGTACATTTTCCTACGTTAGTCATGAATGTTTTTATCGACAACCTTTCATTTAGAACAGTAATCGAAATTAATTAGTATCCGTCAAAATTGAAAACTGGCTGGCGTTTTCAACTTGAATGACATCTATATGTCCTCAAATAAGAAGGCCTTTTCGAAATAAACCTCAATTTTTTCGAATGTGTGCTGTTGCGTCTTGTAAGATTCATTGCTAATTGCATTGTTACCTGAAACAATGTAGTTAAGAAGCTTGTGTTTTTATGTGTGTACACGCGGAATGGTAAACGTTATTTTACTTGCTGTACGGATGTGAAAATACGACTTTTCTTTGTGAAAGACGCGACAAAACATATGAAATTGGCGTGTTGTTCTATCCCCATTTTGATCGTAATTCTCCGACAAGAACTCAGGAAAGACAAGTCTTTGGTCGGGAACCCTGTTGCAGATCCTCGAGTTTAGCAATTTAGTTTTTGAATTAGTTTAAAACTGCGAGTGTAGTGGAATCAAGTGCTCATTGTCGTACAGCTTAATAACTGTTCGAACTTGAATGTCGTAATCATTATTAAGTACACATTAGAACCCAACTTCCGATCTCTAGCTTCGCGCATTCTTTTTGAGAATTTTCAACGTATTCGTGCGTGCATTATAATTGTAAATGAAACTGTGTATCTGAAGTCCTACACGTTGCGGTCCGCAGATCGCATTTTGTAACGTGACTTGGATCCTGCCCTGAGAAGCTACGAATAGTATTTGGAATTCTGACTTAGGCAAGAGATATTTCTGTTTTCCATCGGCAAGGTACCGGGACACAAACGCACCCCACTTCCTATTAACTGGTTGCAGGTAAGTTTCTCATGGTTCAAGGCGCCCATTGAATGAAGCTAACCAAATACATCATCATTTGCTGAGATTAAGATTGAGTGGAGTTAGCCATGTACTGCTCCATGTGACTTCATTTCGTCCTGCAGTTATTTTTAACGCTAAAATGATGTCTACGTGTTATCTGAACTGTAGTGGAAAAGAAAGTTTATGTTTTGAGGAATGAAGTTGATGGACGTGCATATATTTCTTGATTGAATTGAAAACACAAATGCTGTCCTGTAGAGCATCCGAAATTGAATATTTTTAAATGATTGTTCTGAAATATTTGGATATAGTAGAATCAGACATATAGAAGAGGTTACTGATTTATTTTGTCAAATGTGTGATATATTATTAATTTTAAATTCACACCGGAAGATCTTCTCAATGCAGAACATAACTCACACAATTTAGAAATGTATGGTGTGTTAAGAAAACATACTTAATGTGAAAGGTTGTAGAATGGAATTACTCAGTCAGATGAGAGTCCGGATAGTGTTGTTGGTGTAATGGCCAGACTACTGGGCGGAGGGCGTGTTATTGATGGTGTGTTCTCCTCCAGAGGTAAGGATTCTACTCTACAAAACACCCAGACCGGTCTGCGGCCCAATTGGTCTCCTTTTCGACTTGAATCGGCGTTCGTTACCTGAGTTTAGAGCGACTGAGGTCATGCAGGTGAGAACACCTGCTTCTGGTCTCCAGCCTAATAATCTACTGATCGTATAATTTCCACTTTACGTTCATTTAATGCACGGGTACCTTATATTGACTTTAATACCAAGAACACGTCTAAAGCTCTCAAAGTTTTCTTACTACAATACGGAATCATGGTCTCTTTTAGTTTGAAGGAAACTAATTGAATAATTTCCTTACCTGTTGTTTATCCGAAGAGGCGCCATTTATTATGTTCATTTGATACATGTCTGTATTCTTAATCATAGATATTATAGTGCACGTAAATTATATTTCAAATCTCGTTTTTTACCTCCAAACAACTTTCCACTTTGCCTTGAGAAGAAGTCCACGGTTGTTTTGTCATTAAGATGCGCTTTCGCAAAAATGTGAAAAGCGATTATTAAGTTCGTTTTGTCTGTCCATCTACGTGGAACAACTCATCTCCCACTGGACGCGTATAAACATTAGATTGGACTTTGCATATTTTTTCCAAAATCTATAGAGAACTTTCAAATTCCTTGGAAATACGGTTATTTCACATGAAGACAAATTTACATTTTTCATTTGTACTTTTTGGAACGAAGTGTGTTTCAGATTATAGTTTTAAAGAATATCGAATCACACATTTTATGTTATATAATTTTTTTTCTCCAAAAATCGTGCCGTTTATGAGATAATGTGAAAATGTATGGAGAAGACCGACTGAAATCAAATGACAAAATGGTGCATGTTCGTAGCATGCTGGTTAACAGAGGTTACAAACACACACTCGGGAAGTGTAGTATTTTTTGTTTTTTCTCATGCAACAATTCTTCTCGAACGCACCTCATTATTACGTTCTACCTACATTGGCTATTTTGTACGGTGCTGTACGTCTGTATGGTGCTGCTGTAACTGAAGACGTGTTTTGAATCCTCTTCTTCACACTTCTTTCTTTATTATAATTAGTACTTTCGGTTTACGTTTGAAGACCCTCGACAATTTAGAAAGTAACTTCAATAATTTAAATATAATAAAAAGAAGGCAAAAATCCCGTGATTATTATTCTGTAACAAAGAAAACTCTCTTAACAATACATAGTGTGTCTTTGTTTTGATATTTTTAACCGCCTTACCTAAAAACACCTTGTCCAGTAATCTGGAAAGTATTCAAATGTACCTGTCAGAACCCATGTAATATGTAATTGTGTGTGCATGATGTCTGTAAGGAGGGCCAAATAAGGTTTTTCGCGGTCTAGTGCACCTTCCACCTATCTTAACACATTCAAAGGTACTTTATTAATTAACACAAACATACGGTGTGAATTAGGTATCCGCCGAGACGAATCCAAGTTTTACTAGCATTAACAGAACTTTTGCAATGTCTTTGTTTCTATCGCTCAGTACCTGGAGGATTAGTTACTCAAAATGGAATCCTACTTTGCCTCATATTTCACAGAGTTTGTGAGCCACGTCTGTTATCTGGATGCGAATGCAGCCTTTTATTTTTTTCGCTTATTAGTGACGTCTCACACACTATAGGTAGCTTTCTAAGTAAAAAAGAAAAGTTTCTATACATAACCAATCAGCTTTTTCTTCATTGAGCAGGCGAATTCCTGAGAGTTTTATTACTTCATACAATTGACACTTATACTGGCTACATTTTTACGTTCTTTTAAATTGTTGCCCGGTTTGGAAGAGACGTACCAGGAAAGTGTCCTCTGACTTTAAAACGACATTTCATATAGGGATCGTATTTAGGATGTAGTGGTGTGGGCAGTTCACAGTGGGCTGAGCTTTATGTGGTAAGCGAAGGACAGTGTGTGACAAGTGCTACTGCATCGTAGTAGACGGAACGATTAATATTCTTACATTCATCATTGTAGAGTTGGAGACCGGAACAAATCTCCCAGCTGTCAGTGTGAACCCCTTGTTGGCTGTGGCAATGATGAAGATCAGGCAACGCTGAAAATTGACAGGAGTTCCTACCCAGTCGCAGCCCCAGGCTGCGTCTCTCATATTTTCGGCCTGAAATATTTCGCAATACATTCGGAGTATTTTTATGGTTTATAACTGATTTATATTATAGAATATGCATTAACTGCCACGAAAATCTGATATATACGTACTCAAAATTTAATACTTCTGGGAACGACATTCTAAAGTGTAAGTGTGCTTTGATATGAATTCTATGTTTGAGGAAAAATGCCGCTTGGATAATGTAGATATTGCACGGTCGCATTTATAAATGAATTATGGGCAAGTAAAAATTATACGAAGTGTAGCTGAAACTGGATTATAATGACGTCGGCTTATACAACACCTCGTTTATAAGGTTATACATTCTGCGATACTTAGCAATTCCCCAAAAGGCTTTTGATTTTCTCCCTCGATTAGTACGACTTACATTACAGCATCTACATCCGATATAACGACATTGCCACTCACTCGTTCCAATATAATTTTCTACGAATTAGGCTATTTTGAGAATTCAACCGTCTCCTCTTCCTTGAGAAAAACAATCCCCCCAAACTTTCAGGTAGCTATATAAATTCCAGGTCTGGAAATTGTCAACAGTAATTTAGTTCGTGATTTTAGGTTTCTGCCGTTTTGTAAATGAGATCTCCCTTCTGAGATGTTTGGTTTTGCAGACTGGTAGTTAATGACGTTTCTGCGACTGTTGAACCCTTGCAGATGTGACCGACAGTTTTATCCGAAACGTTGGTAACCAGCTACCAATCTACGCCGTGTAACATACCAGAAGGGCGAAAATACCAACTGTAATTTATTTTGTGCCTGAAGTTATCCTCAACGTTTCTGCTTCTGCAGTTAACAGGAGACTGCTAGAGTGATAACATGGTTGCAGTCATCTATTGCCTTTTTGAGCGCTGAATTAAAACTAAAGTGATTAGTAATATATAAATTGGAAAAAGAAAAACAAAAGCTGACCTGTGTCTGGAATTTCGTCTTGTAAAATCTACGATTCAAAAATTTTGGGAAAACAGGATCAAAATTATTAGTGTATATGAACTGATCGGATCCAAAAAAAGGAATTGGAAAGCCTGAACGAAGTGACGTCAGTGAGGCGTTACTGAAGTCGTTTAAAAAACCAGGGAAGTGGCAATTTCCCAGTAAGCGGTACCCTTCTGGTGATAACTTCTCTTCTTCCTAAAATTTTAATTTTGGGTTAATATATTTTTTGTGTGAAACTCCTTGAAAATTGTAATTTAAATTTTAAATATTTCATAGCTAAATATTAAGTAATATGCCTGTTGGCGTGCGTTTAATTTTAAAATGTTTTCCTTCACTTTTACCACACACCTGGCTTAGAACAAAACTCGCTTATAACAATACAAATTCTTCGGTCCCTTTCATGGCGTTATCTCATTCTAGTTCAGAAAAGTGAAGTTATATTACATACATCATTAGTACTTCGCAGGCCCTTATGATATCCGATAGTGAATTTTCACTGTCTTTGTGGTAATATCTTAAATACCTGACGAATATCAACTGGAATATTTATTATATTACATATTACGTAACCGAAAGGATATTAGCGTTTATGGAAATACAGAGAAACGTAATTTCATGTCTGATTTGAGAGCATAATTTTTCGTACCTGCTCTGACAGCGCATTTGCAAGCCAGCAATATAAACATAAAGATCCAGCTGCCAAAATGTACATCGCTGCAGCCTGCGATACATCGGCGTGATCTCCCCAACTCTGGAAATGGAAATTTATGTACTTAGAATTAAAAAGAACATAGGTGGAATTTATGAGGGAATTCAGGGAAGTGTTCAAGCATCCTTTGTACAATGCAGCCATACACAATTCATATATCTATGATTTCATGTTTCATTGAATATTATATTTTGATATCGAAGAAATTTCCATTAATATCGATTGTCAATTATGTTCATTATGATGAAAGAAAGTTTGTTGAAATTGTGTGGCGTATAGGATTTAAATTTATGCTGCAAATTCTGTCAGTGAGTCTTGTTTCGAATAAGTGACACCGGACAAATTGTTTTTTTTTAATTTGTTCCTTATGTATTAAATATTAATAATTTCAAATTGTTATTAACCTCGTGAATATTCGAGATATCCTTCCTGTATGCGACTTCTCACGAGTTCTTTGATTGAGCCGTTATTGTTATTAACAATAAAGACATACAAATAGCGTCAAAACACAACAGATTTATTATACTCTACTATTTCAGGGCTACATGTTTTGACTCCTTAGAGTCATCATCCGGCCCTCTAACGAACTGACCCAAGACTCTCTAATACCTAGTGCACTCTGGGATCCCGTAGCGCTTACAATAGTTGGTGCAGTAGTACTGTGAGTACATGTATGTTATTATAGTATATATGGTACCTATGTTACTATGTTACAATGTTGCAAGCAGGGGCGAAATAAGTTATTTGGGGCCCCTAGGCAGTGAAAATATTTCCGCCCCTTATTTCAAGCAGTGTTTCTTTCAGGGGGGTATTACCCCCCAGACTGAGTCAAACACGACGCCTCCCAGTCCCAAGACAGAAATAATAAATATTTTATTTTATATATTGAATTTTGCATCAATAATAAAATTTAAAATGTAACTTTTCTTTAACATTGTACCACAACAAGAAGCAAAAGTAAAAGATTATGGCACTTTACCATCAATTAAAATTCCCATCTAGACTGTTATTTGATCGTGTTGGTGTTTTCATGGCAGATATTACTTTTACTCTCGTAAGTTTACTCTTATGTTTATAAACGAAAGAAAACGAAATGCAAATACCTATTTAATTAGTAACTTTGACAGCTTAGAAGCCGCCCCTT
>JGI20166J26741_10352226_pt1 | contig 16264 bp, 6 predicted proteins | sample TergutCu122P5_FD_26741 | JGI IMG/M metagenome (IMG submission 26741)
AATGCTGGTGACTACATTGAAGGACAGTAAAACTTCGAAACATGTATCTATTTTGTATCAGCTGTAAATAAATAGTTGCCACTATTAAAGTTCCAACCCTAATATGAAACTATCCCATTAAAGGCCTGGACAAGCCCAGAGGTTTCCTGAAGGTTGGGGCTCCCTGATTTCAAGACAATCGGCACCTGAAGGTGGTAAGGTTATCAGCCCTACGCACCGGCCAACTTTACCCCCAGGAAATATTCCTGGTACCCATTATTGTTTGAGACTGAGTTAACCCCAGGACCATAGTGCGGCCGGAAGGATTGTATTCCAATGACACCATCGGGAATCGAGCCCGCGCTCTTCCACGGTGCCTAAACCAACTGCGACCGCCTGCCGCACACAAATTCTTGGATATATTTTAAATAAATTCCTTATTTGTTGGTTATATTATACAGATATTCCTTCATTATTAGAACTGAAGATGGAACACGAGGTGGCACAGTTCTTCGAGGCACTGCAGTACAAACCAGAAGGTCGAGGGTTCTATTCCCGACAGGATCACTGAGATTTCTCATTGACTTAATACTTCCGACCGCAGTATGGCTCTGGGGTCAACTCAATAGTAGGTGGGGGCGAGTGGTAAACGCCACGCTCCGGCCGTTTTATCCCCGACAAAGGGATTCGTTACCCATTTTACAGCAGACTGGATGAGCCCCAAGGCCGCCTGAAATGTTGCGGAATATCTCACACCCATCGGGTTTCGAGCCTACATTTACGGACCAGCACAAATTAAGCCGACCGGGGACAGAGTAGCAAGGGATATGTGCCATGATTTGATGGGAGAACATACAGATGGAACTTAGCAGTGAGTGGAGAGAGAGAGAACCAGAAGTAATTGGCTCAAAGCATGCTCGTACTTGAGTTAGTGAGAAGGGTAAAAGTTTTCAGGTTTTCAACTGTGGAATATTCTATAAGGGTGTTATACCACTGAAAAATAGGAAATTGCCTCCCTTCTCAATTGAAAAGAGAGAAAGATTTAGGTATTTCTTCCGAAAATTTATCCTTTTGTTACATGCAATTTGCATAGATCATTTTCTACAAGGGTGAGGTAACGGGGTATTGGCAGCTGTCCTTGCTGCTTGATATTTGCATACGTGAGAGATCGACACAGACAGAGAAGAAAATGTGGAATGTTCGGCACAGTGTCTGTTAAAATTTAACTAAGGTGACGATAATAACAGCTGTTATGCTTATCGCTTGTGTGAGAAAGAAGAGACAGGAGAAATAATGTAACGAAAGTTACGGCTAGGCTAGCGAGTATATTGCTGCTTTACCCGCTGGACAATTTAAAGCGCTGAATTTTATTATTTGCCAACCTGTTTTCGTTCAGAGGAAGCAGGTTTCCATGGAAGTTGTGCAGTGTTTTGCGGTAATCCCTGCACGACATTTAAAGGGAGTGTGCTGCTTTCATATTTAGGGTTATGAGCCCTTGATCTGACTCATAAACCTGACAAATATTTCTTCGAAACTTCTGAAACAAAAATGGCACAACAACCCTAAGGTACGATTTCTCACCAGTCACGAGTTGGAAAACTCAAATCTCTCTTTTCATTTTCTTAAAAATACATTTCTTTCTGATAATATGACCTTATTCATTGATTGTGCTTTATTGATGCATGATTTTTATATGAAATAAAAACAAGAAATTTTTCATATTATTCTGATGTCCGTCAAAATGAATAGGCCTACATTAAACTATTACTTACAACACCGCAACCTCTACATTCTGGTATCTGAAAAATTTACACCACTGAACAAAAGGCCGGAAATTCATTTCAAATGAGTTAAATATATCAGGAGATAATTTTAGATCTTGATCCTCTCTTTTGCAAGAAATGGTTTTTTGTGGTCATATTTATATTTCTCATTATTATTATTATTGCCTTTGGTAATGCTAGATGATTAACTATTAACTTGTTAGGGGGAAGGGGAGGTGGAGGAAAGGGAAGGGTCAAAGTAGTCACACTCTCCCCTCCCGCTAGACCCGGCCTTAGGATCAGAATTTTTCATTGGTTTCACGGTGGGTGTCGCTCAACGAATGGCTTTCTGTGATTTTAGTATAATAGTTGAATGCTGCGGCAGCCACATGAAACAAATGCAGCCATCTTGAAGATGAATGCAGCATGTTCGTCCGAAACGTCGCAGCAAACTATTCTGCTAAACAGTGTGAAGAGCAGAAGAATCTTACTAGTACTGATAGTGTTGAAATTTCGTGTTTTATTGCCACAGATTGTTCATTAAATTTAATTTTGAGGAAGAACATCCAGACCAGTTCTGGGGCCCAATCGGCCTCCTATTCAATGGGTAATGGGGCTTCTTTCCTCGGGGTCAAAACGCCTGGAACGTGGACGTGGCCACTCACCTGTATCTAATATTGAGTTTAATAATGAGTTGTGCTAGACTTTCTCTCACACACCGTTACTTCGTGGCGTGCAACTTATGCCAACTTATGTTTTATGAATACAGATTAAAATCGCAAATAATTAAACTGAAATTTAAACCTTTTTCTGCAACCAATAACCGAAAATCGGCTATTTTAATTATCATACAGTATATTCACTAACTGGAAGAAACCTTCATAACATTCATATCACCCTACTGCTCATTACTCTGTTATAACGCCCATCCCAGAACCCTGTATACAGCCAGATTAATCCCATTTACTAGTTATATATCCAAATTCCATTTTCATCTTTGTCCTCCAATACTTCTCCGCCTTCCAGTTTTCCAGACTGCGATGTTGCATTTCTCCTCACGTTTATTCTCCTTGATTTAATTCCACTTATGTCTTCTCATTGCGTACTTTTATACAACCTCTTGTGGCTTCCTATATCTTTGATAGAAATATTTTCTTCGTAATTTATACACAGTGTTAACTTAGAGTGGAAAGCGAGTAATTTCCGCTTAATGGTGTACCTTCAGATAAGGTTATTCGGTTCATGTTAAAATCGATTTGCATTAATTCGTACTAACGAGATCGCATTTTCATCAAAGGATATTAGCCAACGTAGATATGAGCTATGTAACGAACCATAAAGAGACCAAAGTGACAGTGCGTGTAATGTAGATGTGCAGTTCATTTCCCAGAAATGAATCAGATTGTTAAATTATCATTAAATTCAGCATTCTACGTCTGTTAAGGTCCTCTTCACATATTGACGGTTTAGCAAAATAGTATTTAATAGAAATTTTAATATTAAATATTTAGTGATCGCTGATAACTGATACACAGAGATGAACCACAAAAGAGGACATAGAATTTTGTTAGAAGCGGTTATGCAGAATGGCCTACATAACCTTATAAGATATGGAGCATGTGGCAACCAGAGTACCAAAAATAATTATAATAAACAAATAGATATTAATCCTTGGACTGTATACAAGATTAAATATTTATGAAAAATATTTGCAAATTAAAATGACACCCTGATGATATTAATAGCAGGTCATTTTCGACAGAAGCTTTGTAATATTGTTATATCTACCTTAATCTTGTGAAATTACTAAGTAGTAAAATATTCTGAAAAGGAATTTTCTGAGACTGTTAACCGTAAATAGGGCCCTAGATTATACCCATTTGGAAACACCAGATAAAGGTTAAGTTTCATCAGTAGGCCAAATAATATGGCCAGATAGTCGAATGTTGTGAAAAATTCCCTACACCCCTACCCCCTTTTCAAAATATATCGGAGATAGGGTCCATCACATAAACGCCGTGTTATTTAAATAGTGTACTTTTACAGGGAATGCACATAGTCTAATTGCAGTGGCAGTAATAACAAAAACATTAAGTTCAAAATTTCTTAATTTACTTTCTTCTATAGGCTCTGTAATAAAATCGTAAACCAAAACACCGTCCTATTTTGTATTGCATACCTTAGAATCGCACTTGAAGGGAAGACCACACAAAGAGTTATTTTCAATAAACGTTGCTAACTCTAATACTTGGACATACGAGAGAGTCATAGGATATTAGGAATTTGTAATATTTACAGATCTTTATTGGGGTAACAAATCAAGATGACTGCTACAGCCAGCTCTTGAAGCATTTATGGAAAAAGTGAGAAATGCATACAGCTGTCAAGATTTTAAATTTGGATATGGAGGAATGACAGGCTATCTTCAGAGACGGAATAAATTTTATGGTTCCATACAAGACAGTTGATCGTGCTTTAGTTTCACGTCGACTCTGCTGTATGGAGTCATCCAGTTAGTCAGTCAGTTAGTTGTTTAATTTAAGGGCCTTCTTGTACATGAAATTGGACTTCATTGTTGCACTATATATTCAACATTTCTCAATTCTCCGGCACAAGGTAAATACGCAATAAAAAAACAGCACAGAAGAATAAATCCTAGAGAGAGAATTTTACGACTCTGAACACACCGAAAGCGAGAAAAAATGGTTGCATCACACGCAGAAATTCTCCCGCCTCCAAAGTAACATGGATTTCTACTCGAAACTTAACACGCTTAAACTGATTCATCACTCACTCCTTCAGTAACCGTAGACACAACAAAGACCCAGAGTGGACCGGAGCACTCCGTTGTCATCAGTAAGTAGAGTTGTGTCAATAAGAATGAAAATTATGCTTTTGGTTTCTGTTGAGCAGACAGCACCACAGATAAGAATGGAACTGGTGTTAGGCCACTGTTGAAAACTTATTCGTTCCTTGTACGGATCACATTAACCACTTCAGGGAAGAAGGAACGAGTGAGCCCATGAGGTTTATTTGGAGCAGTTCTGTCCGAAGTCTAGAAGAGGAATTAATGATATTTGCATAGCAATTAGTTCTTGTCAAGCGGGGCACAATGATACAAGTTATTTAATTTTCAGATCTTTAAGCTCACCGTAGACAAAGGAGTGTCTTGTAAATGCTACTCAGACTTAATAAATGTCTTAATGCACGTAGTTTTTGCGACGGCCGTCAGAGTGTTTAGCAGCACAGTATTACTTCTGCGAACCCAACACTCGATCCTGGCGGATTTATACACGGTACGCAGAAGACTAAAGCTAGTGGTAATGCTGCCCTGCCTCTCAAGTTTCATTCTCCTTTGGTGAAGGAGATGGCCGCCACATTCTGTCGTCTTTGCACTGAATTAAAGATGTCCTTGCATCTCAGCCCTTTTAAGAAACTAGTAGCTTTTCTCCTGGTCAATAAATACATTCCCCCCTCCCCATTTTAGAAAAGCCGAATATTCATTTATTTGATCAGAACAGCATTAATGCATTTCCTTTCTCCACAGGGCTTTTCAAATGCCCCACCTTTCTCATAATCTATTCGCCGAGCAATAAACGCTGAGTCGTTTAGCATATGAAGCTCCTGATTTTGCGGTTTTCTTCATCTGTCTGTAATTTCTCCTTCTTAGACCCTAATGTCTTCCTCAGCACCTTGTTGTTAAACACCCTCAGTCAATGCACTAGCGCCTTCCCCATTGTAAGAGACTAAGTTCCACAAGAACACAAAACGACAGAAAAATTTATAGTTCTCTGTAGTATAATATTTAGGTTTTTATTGGCAAAGACAATACAAACTAATCTGAGCCAATGTTTGCAAGCATTTCTTGAATTAATCTGCCCTTCATTACTTTTAGTGCGCAGTTTTCATTTGTTAGTGTCTTGCCGAATTATGTGAAATTTACCAAATTTTCTAAGAATTTATTATCCATATTTTGAATTCTGTCTACATTCTCTTGACTGCAGCATAGGAGTATTATGTGCTTAGTTTTTTCGGAACTTACTTTTGACCAGTTTTTTGCTACCGTCTTTGTTTTTTTTTATAATTTTGTTATTTTCGTCCAAAATTTAAAAAAGGGAAGCGCAGATATGAAGCTGCCTCCCATAAATGATTATCTCTCGTCCGCACCTCAGGGTTATGTGAAGATGGTAACAGGTGTAGAGGAAAAGCCCTGAGGAGAGTTACTCCGACGCATGCTGGCAAACCCTACAATTGGTCACGTGGGAGGTACTGACAAATGTGGGGCTATACTCTTAGAGGATTAGTGCGACACCCGCAGCCTAACAGGGCTGTGATCTACCCAGTCCAAGGTAGAAAAGTATCGTGCCGAAGGCTGCAAGGCACTGGGGTAGTAATAGCAGTGTCGTCTACGATCTTCTTGGGGAACCAGGCCGTATCCCGTTGTTTGTAGACCTTCCGTCCGCGTGGCACTCGGTGAACGGTGAATGCTTGTTTTCCCCGTGTTTCATGAGAGAACCCCTTAACTGGAGACTCCGAAATATATGAATGAAGGAATAAACCAATGGCTCCGGAAGCGGAGCTTCTTTTTTTATAGGAGCTCAACAAGAGGAACCTAGAATAGGTTCCAAAATTTTCAGTCTGTTCTTAGGAAGGCAAAGGACTCTATTAAGTATAAATATAAATTTGAGCCGTTTTATATGACATTTTTCATCCAGGGAAGAATGGTTTCATAGCCCAAAGGCGCCTTAGGAAGTCCAAGGGCCTATCTGGTTTACGTACGGCTCTAGGACAGAATAGGGGACTGAGGTTGGGCTATATGGGCCTAAAACGAGGCTCTTTTCTCTACGCGTAAAGAGATATACGAGTATAAAAGAAGGCTCTGGAAAGAGGCATCTCTCTCAACAAGAGGCTTCGCAGGAGGAACCTAGAGCGGGGAGCGTCTTTACCAGGAACTGAGAGACAGGTAAAAGAAGGCTCTGGAAACGACGCGCCTCACCCTACGGGAGCTCTGCGAGGGGAACCTGGAGGGAGGGTTTCTCTATTGGAGTCTCTGAAATATACGTATATGTTAAAGGAGGCTCTGACAACCGTCATCTGTCTCCATAGAGACCCTGTAGAGGGAACTGGAGGGGCTCCTTTACCTGGAACCTTGAAAGACAAGCAAAAAGGGATTTGGAAATGGAGTCTCTCTCTCTATGGGACCTGGAGGGAGGGCTCCTCTACTGTGGACCATGACAGACACGTAAAGAAGAAGACTTTAGAGAATAGCAGGATACAATGGGCTTGGTAATAAAAGGGCCTACAAGCATCGGGTCTTTAAGGGCTAGAAACCATTATGTATTCTATTCTATTCTATTCTATTCTATTCTATTCTATTCTATTCTGTTCTGTTCTGTTCTGTTCTGTTCTGTTCTGTTCTGTTCTGTTCCGTTCCGTTCCGTTCCGTTCCGTTCCGCTCCGTTCCGTTCTATTCTAGATTAGAATCTGAAGTTTGCCATTTAACCTTAGAACCTCCTAGTTTACTTGAACCTTATTATCGCCTATTCGTAAACAAAGTTACAGAACAATCGCATTAAAACAGCTTCCTTTTCCGAAAAGTCTGAATAGAAAATACAATACAATAGATTTGACAGATGAACTTCACTGCCTGGTCAATTTAACACGTGTTAATCTAGTAATTATTTCTACGATAAATCAGTCTCAATAAGAACACATATTAGTATACAATATGTCCTTCCTTTCCAAATAATAGGCTTTCCGAAGGTTTAAAAATAGCTGGTAAACACTTGCAATTTATTGCCACTCGTCTCATCTTTTATAAGTGCAGAATACCAGTTATATCAACACCCACAATTATGGTCCAGTCCGCTTATTGAATTGAACTTGGGAGAAAATTGGTGGACAAAACTTTGTATATATTTGATACAAGTGATGTGCGTCTATATTTAGAAAACGTTTATAACCATTTTGTAAATAGATACTTGCAATATGCGGATTTTTCCTGTGTTGAGGTAATACGTTCTTAATGCAAGAAGAATGAAGGATTTTCTGGATCTCAGGACTTAATATTTTAGCTCGGGATTTGATCAGATATGAAGGTGCAAGTGTTATGGAATGTGATGTTGTGTAGTTAATTTCCGACTCTTCGATGTAAATTCGTGCATTCTTCTTCAGGGCCGAGTGGTTCCAGAATATTTAAATGAGTATCTGGTGATGACGGCGTCTGTGTTTAGACATACCGCAAAATATTTCATGAACTGTATAAATAAAATTTAGAAAACCTTCAACATACCTGTTACACCTGTTTGATGTATTTTTTTAGGTAACAATAATCCGACTGCGCCAGTTAATCAGTAGCGATCTAATGCACACAAAATCAACAATTGATCATCTTCTGTTTATTTGTTTATTTTATTTTAAATAAATTAAACTACTTTCTCAAATTTGTGTTTGTGTGGTTTTAAATCGCTACTGTTTGCCATATGTTTCAGTACGAATAGATTATTTCAGAATACTAGTGTACCATTTACCAGAACAGACTGAAACCAACAGCGGAAAACCCGTGTTGGGATAGTCTTAAATCACTGTAGATATGAATGTTGGAGCTTCCTGAACATAAATCCACAATCCTGCCAGCTCTTGTAACGAATCGGTGATATGAGCTCTGAGTACTTAGGTAAATAAAATCTGTGACAATATTTGTTGCTGAAACTTGAAAAAAGAACTGAAGGTGCTGAATCATAAATCACGATTTTTAGACCTAAAAGTGCAAATAATGAGTGTTCTTAACATTTTGGTGCCTTAAGTTTATTGATTGCCGAGAGTTATAAATTCCAGGTAAGGTAAATACCTTCCTATACACGTCATGAAGGTATATGGAGGAGTGGAAATATAGTTCCTCATATTTTTAACCTCGGCACTAAATACATATAGGCAGTAAGATTCACCCCCCGGGTGCTTTACTGCCTGGAAGAGAGACTTCAGTTTATAATGAATATGAGGCATGGTGAGCCCCAGAATAAGTCCGGACGCCTTGAAGGAGAGATACGGCAATTTCTACTACCGAGAATCGGAAAACGTTCCTCAACGATCCAGCCTGTATCCAATTCTCGATACTGACTTATTTGTTCCAGCTTCGAATGCCACACAGACTGTGTTCACACAAACACGAAAAGCATAATCAAAATTCTTTCATTCTTTAATTTTTTTTTAATAGAAGATATAAATGTCACCTGTCCTTATTGAATAATACCCCTCTGAAAAAGGTACAAAACAATCCCATAAGATGATTATTATTTTACATTTTTGTCAGTAGCATAACTAACGCCACACACAACGTTGAAAACGGTTTCAATTTCAGTCGGGACACCAGCTATATTAACTGAGTGGTTTGTGGTTTTATTCACTTCTCCAGACAAATAAAAAGATGGCAGTACTTCGAGTAAACCACGGTTCCTGTCCAAAGTTTTTCTAAGCCGTCATTCAGCAATCATCCTTCAGCTATACCTTATGAAATACTGATACCATCGTGAAATAAAGAAGAAGGGACCAATATTTCCTTTCTTTCCATAGGTTGTGTGTATTTGCGAACACGCCCTATTTTAATTTTCAGTACCCATTCTGGGAAGACTAACATTTTAGTTACTGGGTTAACGTATTTGTCATATTATTTATTGTGACCCAAATGTAGCTGTGAAATACAATTTAGAAATTAGCCACTACCACCATTGTTTCATAACTCATATAAAGCGTAAGAAATAAAAGGTGCTTATTGGAGGTCAGATGAAAGTTATTATCTCTCATGGTGTAGTCACGATTTATCTTTAAAACTTCTGAACATTTCTTGAACGAGAATTCGTCTAACAAGGGAGTTGTCACTCTGCACAAATTGTTATTCGTATAATATTGTAAAGTAAGTTTATATAGTATGCATTGTTTATAACATATCGGACACAGGGATAAGCAAGCGTAAGGTGCATTCCAGTTCCTCTACATTTCCCGCCTTTTAGGTGGCTAGAAGCTTTATTACAATATTTCGAGTCGGTCGTAGCTGGACTCAGACCTAAGAAATCGAATTACATCACGAAACCAAGAAACGTTTTCTTAAAGATCCACCTTTTTAATCCTCACATTTAAATTTGGGTTGAAAAAACATAATATATCCGTTTCAGATTTTTCTTTTACTATTTTACGAAAATATTTGCTTTCCGTACCACATTACCTGCTTTTCTAATTTTCGGTAGGCTAATTTTTTTTATAAAAGCAAGCCCTCATTATTAACATAAATACGAGTAAATACAACTTAGTAATCTTATTCTTTTTTTTATTTCGTATCTATGTGCTGTCAAAACAACCTGATGCCAATTTACAATATCAGCAGTAATGCAAACAACAGAATGCACATGCAGTGCACACACACACACACACACACACACACACACATATATACATATATATATATACACACGAGTATATATATATATCAATATCAATAAACACATTCATAAACACAAATGTGTCACTGAAAGAAACAAACAAAAAAAGACCAAAACGCTATACAAAGACTGCAATACAACTCAGTTAAATGACAAATTAACACATCTAAAGTGAGAAAAATTACACGTAATTATAATGGACACAATTGTAAATCTCATAAGGTAGTTTATTAAACTAAAAATGTAACTAATATCTTGCATGGGCCTGACAGTTTTGGCGCGCTTCCTCTGTTGTTCCCAGCAGATTTCCTACCCGTGCGTGCCAACTCTTGACGGTCTGATTTGAATATCTTGAAATTCATGATTTCGAGCAAAACGCTAGAACAACGAAAGGGTCAAATTCACACTCCGATCGCTTCATTCTCAAGGATGTACCGTTACCCTTTAGACAGGGGGTCTGGATGGGTCGTTGAGCTAGTACGAATGCTGAAGTTGCAATAAATGTTGCTGCTCCTGCCGGAAATCAAGTCCATTTCGTACAGTCCGTTGCCAGTCAGTACACTAACTGAGCTGTCTCTGTTCGTATTTTATGGCATAAATAGCGTTTTGTTGTTATACCTTATAATAATCGCACAGCTAAAACCTCTATTGGCCAGCTGGGTGCTGAAGCAGTTGGCGACATTGCGTTTAAAAGAAAAGGAGTACCTTCTACACATCGATAAACCGAGGTGAAAAATGTGTTGCTGTCAGCACCGAAACTGTCATCGTTGCGCGTTTTCATCACATTCACACTGGCGCGTTAACGCCGTTGGTTTGGAACATTCATCAACGCAACCACTTTTGTGCCGCTCAGATACACCACAATATGATTCCTGCGCTATTGCGGCCTTTCTTTTCATCATCACAGCTTGTACGGTTATTCTGCTGTATGATATAACAACGCTAAATGTTACATATCATCAAACGCACGTAACACCTAGATTACGAAGTAGTACACTTGTAGGAAATAACTTGTGAAATTGAATTTCATGCAGGTAACACACTGGATTATCCCGCATGAATACAGAAACATAAAAATAATGTTTATATCCTAAATTACGTTTGCGTTTGTGGATTATTGTATATATCACGTAAAATGGAAAGAGATGGCTTGATTAGATTTCGTATTATGTGGTGCTCTTCAATGTGGCATAAATGGAGGCAAGTTTGCCATAATTCAAGTCGTTGCTAAAATGTTATATCGTTCCTCAAAAGTTTGAGGGTAACACGAAAAATAGAGCAGCTGTTAAGGTTTACAACTTTTACCACAAACAGAATTGACAGTAATTGTATATAAAACGTCTATTTACCAACTGATGCACAATAGAAATGCTTTAAAAGAATAAATACATATGCAGCCACACCACCTAACCAACCACAACGATGTATTTTAACTGATTATTTTAATAACTGTAACTTTAGCAAGCTCAAATAATACGTTCCCTGATGATGGTGATTGGACTGAAACACGTAGGAGCTGTTTTAATGTAAATTTTAATATTCTTTTAAAGCAACTCTATTGTGCATCAGTTGGTAAATAAAAGGCTTTGATAGTATCAAGATGCACGGTACAACTGTGAAAATTCACGATATGTGTGTTTGACTGACAACATAGCCACTGCTATTAAGTATGATGCATTAACTGTTTAAACCCCAGTGGTAACTACATATACCACCTGCTATAACATTCAGCAACATTGCTTTTTTCCACAGAGTATTTATGCGTCTCCTACCATTTACATAATAAATCCCGATTATTTTCCTGAGCGCTATTAACTGGCTGGTCTCTAAAATGGACAGGGACTGTGTTATCTGTGGGGTAGCAATTGAATTGTTTTGTGTAACGGAGATGAACACAGGCATTCAAAGCTTAAATTGTGTATTGTACGCCAGCAAATCCATGCGCTTAAAAATTCTGCCCACTCAATAGTCGACTTCAGCTTTCGGCATGAATGTTCTCTGAATGTATGTGACAGTGGCTGATATGCGTTGCAATTATGTTAAATATTTATCGTTGTCTCAGTACTATTAAATATACACTAGGTTTCAGATTAGTACTATTCCGGTTCTAACAAAAATAACATAAAAACTTTAAATTTTGCTGCTATTGTTAGCGGTTGAGAATTAGCCACGAAACATTTCACTAATAGTAATAATGTATGTTAATCAGTATACTATTCATTTAGGAGTAATAATACCTATTGGAAAACGATAGGAAATGAAAACAGTGTCGAAAACCCATATTGGTTTACTACGTACAGTATCTGCTGGCGAAGGCAATGAAGGCATGTGGGGGAGTGTACGAGTTGCAACTTCTGATAAATAAACCTAGAATGTATTTGCAATTCACAGGTAGTATCTTTACTGAATATAATTTTGACGTAAGCGCGTAAAAGCATAGGCATTTACATAAACAATTTTCTCCTTATGTAGCGTTTTTAGTTCTCCAGAATTCTCTTGTGTTAAAATGTGATAGAATAAAATGCAAACTGAAGAAAAGGCGTGTTATTAAAACATGAATATCATCTTGGGTAAGAATTAATCTAGTATCTCCGTATAACATAATAGAATGTGTTGTGTGCAAGATGTGTAGCAATATTCAGTAAGGCTCCAAACATAAACCGTCGACATTCTGAAGTCCTCGTATAATTATCTTACGTTACGTCACGTTTGAGAAGTTCCACATGTACACGTCCATATCAGACATGTAATAAGCAAACATATGAATGTACAAATACCCTTGTGGCCTTTGAGAATTTTAGGGGTCCAGAAATGAGCAGTATAACTTCTCACAACTTTCGATTCTTTACTTTCTGAGAAATAGCATTAAGCAGAGTACTAGGGTCCACGCAGTTCATACTGAAACTCCGAGAACAATCTGGAGTATATGGTGTTATTCATTCATTACGTAGTCTGTCGTGTGAAAGGTGTGCAGCCTCTTCCAAAGCGATTTCTCCAGAGAGCGCGATCTATTGTTTCGTCTTGTATGTTAGAAACTTTTCTTTTCCTTAAGATCATCAAGTAGCTGTTTAGGTCGTTTTCCTCTTTCTCCCATTCCTTCCATATTTCCTTCTGCCTTTCCTTAAATAATGCTATTTAGACGGCAGTTTCACCAAGTTATTACCAATCAAGTTAGACTTCCTTTCTTTTAATACATATAAGATTTTACTTTCTTCTTTTATTATGTGTAATACTTTGTCATTTTTCACGATGGGTCCACATTATCTTTTCCATCCCTCTGCAGCATCACATTTCACACCTTTCCAGGTATTTCTCATCTACTTTCGAAGTGTTCAAGTTTCAGCATCATAAAGAACTATGCTCCAAATGTAGCAATTCAATAGCCTCTTAAGTTTCACTACCATGTTTTGGTGAAAAGAACCTTCCTTTTGTTGAATTCCAATTTTGCCATAGAAAAAGTGGTTTTAATTTCACTAGTACATACTGCATCATTATTTTTCGGGCTATCCAGGTAGGTGAAATATTCTGCATTGTTCAGTGATTTTGACTATGACAATCTATATTGGGGATAACGTTGTGACCTTATATCTATAGTAAGAAGACGTCACGATGTCATGTCTCCCTTCATTAAGAGGCAAACAAATTAGGACCAATAAATGCTTTCAGTCCTGTCAAATTAGCAGATATTTCCATATTCTCTGTACTAGTATACAAAGTTCAATAAAAATTACAAATAAATAAATAAGATACCTGCGTAGACATGGCATGGAAACGTATAGCCTAAACTACATATTGTAGGAAAAGTAAGAGAAAAAGTCATGATTGTCGTTGTGAGCCTGTCTAAATTCGAATAAATTACTACAATCACTAGTCCTCAGATAGTAAGATTCTAGCAGCCGAACGTGGTGCATGAATACTGTTAATACAAATGCGTTCGTTGGACGCCATACTGACAGTATTTTCTTCCAGATCATATTCTCACAACAAATCTTCCTAAATTCCATCATCCATCTTGTCAACTTTGCATGTAGCGATACCAAAGACATCTAAAACACTTCTAACAGTTCTTCCCATGCAGTGTCTATATGCGTTTTTCTAACCCTTAAGGAAATAATATTCCTTCACTCAAATGTGTAGTGATTACTGGGGTGTCTGTATAAATAAGCAGGCTAACACATTCTGTAAAATGTACAACATACTCGTGTTTCTTCTTGCTTCTCTGTCCATTTTTCTGCTTACATAAACCTTGGTATACTTTTATTTAACTTCAGAGTATGCACAATGTTGTGAAACGACAGAATTTCTTGTTGTTTATGCGCCCTGGAATATGAAGCCTGTGAAACGTAATCCTGCATCAAGGACCTTACAGTGCATGGCTGTCATCCTACTTCGCGCATTGCCGCGGTTTAAGCCTAGAGAGTATCATTTATTTCTTTTGTAACTTGTCTGTCTTTTCCTTATGATATGGAGAAGACAAAGTGACAAGCCTAAAAATTCATTTTTATGGTTTTGTCCCTGCTGCAACTGGCTAGAGATCGACTGCTGCTTTGGTCACTATCTGCATAGCTCAATTGATGTTTGCTAACTGCCTGGCAAATTTGTTGGAAAACTGCTGAATAGTTGACTGTCTGATTATCTGACCGGTTTTGTGTTAACCGACATATTAAAAGTCAATTTTTGCCTTACTGATTAATTTTCCTGCTTACTTACTTACTTACTTACTACCTGAAAGGCTGACTTACTGCTTAGTTGCTTGATCCAATTTCAAGGCTGATTGCCTGGTTTGTTTAAGATATTCTTCGAATTATTCTGCTTTTCAGCATATAGACAGACCCAGTGTTGATGTATGAAACACAGAACACTCATCATTATGTACTACGGATTTCTACAATAATGTAATTGGAATAAAAGCCGATTACGGAAGGGTGAGAAACTTATCTTTTACTGATTACCGATAAATAAATTTCAGAATTATTTTTTCTCAGTAGGATGAAGTAAACTGCCTTGAATCGAAATAGCTACTTGTATTTCAAGGAAACACTCAGAAAATATGTTTGCTGTATCGTCGTACCTCGCTTTTGTATTAATCTCCCCAATAAATGGTCTTGATTTTAAAAATGTCAAGACGCCAGCTATGCAGGTAACCGCTGTGGAATGACAGGAAAAAAAATCGAATAGGATTTGCTGGTAGTCATGGCAACCGTGCAGCAAACTCCAGATTAATAAGTATGGAGCTTAAGTAGAATGCTTTTCGAAATTGACTGTGTGGCCGTGCTTTGCTTGTTTCACAAGAGACTTAACAACGTTCGGTCCTGGAAAAATATTATACTCGATTTGAAAGGAAACCTGTTCAGACTAAATGGCAAAAAAAAAGTGTATGTACGTAGAGGGCAAACGAGATTTCCATGGTGCTGAGTTTTAATTAAACTTATGATTATGAACAAGGAATTTCATGTTTTCCAGCGTGTTATTTTTCAGTAGCATTGATCAAAACCACACATGTTAATTTCAATTTAAATATTGGCTTATGAATTTTTTATCTATCACACAGAATTTCTTTCACTCGCCATTCGAAATTAATTATATTCACAATTATTTATGAATAGTTTATTTACCACAGGATTAAGAAACAAGAGAATTAGACTTATTTTTTCATTATATTTAAGAAGTAGTACTTCGTGCTAACAGGAGATACATAGTAGCTCCCAGCTGTTCACTTAATCTAATAATAGTGGCTTCTAAAAAGAAGAGAGAGCGATATTATCACAAACATACGTATTTTCATGTAAAATACCCATTATTTTTCTCAGAATTTACTAAAACTTTAATATTATAGACATATAATTTCAGGTTTTCACCGTGCATTCTTGCAGTCAGTCACTTTTATTATCCGACTAATGCACTCAATTATAGATTAAAATCTACGTTGTGTAAGTTTTAAAAGAAAATTAAAAGTCACTCCAACATGTTTCGGATCGTGTGCGATCCATCATCAGGGAATACTGAGCTGTGCTTGACTGAAATTACTCTTAGTGGTTCATAGATATTTTTCGTGTGCTTGGTCGGTGTTTGGCAGCGTAATTTTGA
>JGI20166J26741_10354448_pt1 | contig 16258 bp, 8 predicted proteins | sample TergutCu122P5_FD_26741 | JGI IMG/M metagenome (IMG submission 26741)
TGTCGGAGTACCTTTAAATATTTTATGTATTTTAATGAAATCAACACGCTAGACTAATATAGTGTTGAATGAAAAGTGCATGTGTTGGAGTTTTATCGATTACACCTGTTACCTTCAAGTGATTTAAAACACAAACATCTATTAGACAAATTGAGAAGACGAAACCCGTCCACTAGTCCACTCCCTTTAATATTCCGACACCACCCAACAATACTTGTACTCACTACCTACAACAGTCTCGTCACGCAGAATGGCTTAGCGAAACGCGCTCCTTAATACAAAAAATTTCATGAACTTCATATATGCATAAAATTTCACTTGCGCTGAACAGGTAAATCCAGCTTTCATAAACACCCTACAAAGAACAGCGACGAGAAAATTTAAAATAACATAGAGAATATGGAACAATAAAAGGTTATAAGGTGATTATGAAGAGCACGTGGGTACGTAAGCTGATATTCAGAAACTTCACCTGACGGGACGAGAAAAACCCGAACAGCTGAAAAACAAAAGAGATCAGCCGAAGTCAGTGCAATACAACCAAGTCCCAAAATACAGTCGGATGTTTGGAGGATGAGGTCTGGATTAAAACCAGACGGATATCGCTACTGCAGATTCCGAAGGTTGGCTAAATACCTGCATCTGCAGCTGATCACAATAAAAACCGCACATGATGTCGTCACAGTGGTTGTCGGTAATGAGGATGGAAATGTGATGTGAACGTGAAGTTCACACAAATATTTTTAATAACAGGAAGCCAAGTATCTTAACACTTTCGTTAAAGTCTGCGTTCAGAGGCTACAGGTTCGGTCGTGCTACGGCGAAGACGCCAATTCACTGACTGTTCAGGGGAGCGCAGGGTTCACTTCTGGGACAGTCCGGGAGGGATTTGTGGACAAAGGGACAGTTTTGGTAACGATTCTTCAGTCTTGCTCTGTGATTATCATTCCACCACTGCCCCAGTTTGTTCTTCTGTAATGGTGGAAAGGGCAATGGCCTATCAAAGGTCCCAGGTATCGAAGATATTTTGATGCAATCCGAAGAATAAATAGAAATATATATATATATATCCATTAACATAGCAAAATATCCATTATCCCATGTAACTGGGGGGAAGGCTGGTTCCGAAAATCCTATTAGTTGATGTACGGAATTCTTTCCCTAGCCCGTAACACAGCGCAGATATGCGAGTTTAGAAGTCAGGTAACCGAACCTAGGCATTCTATTCGCACAACAGACACACACACATACAATACAAATTTTATATAATATAATGAAACAAATTTCAAAACACACTTTCTTGTCTTAACAACTATATGGTGGTTCGTAGTGCAACCGATGAAATTTGAAGAGTTGAACAAAAAATCAGTATAATAAAATTATACTTTATATATTGAAAAGAGAAACAAATTACTCTGAAAAATAAGATTTTATTGCGCTATTCACTAAGTGTTTGTGAATCACCCAACAACGTGCTGCGGAATGTCAAAAATGGACAAGAGAACACAAGCCTACAATAATGGCAGCGTCATAGCAATTCGTAAAAGCTTGACTGTAAGTTACCGGTGTAGGTACTGTACATGGCTATTACTATGTATATTGTTCTGCTGGCACACAGCTGCAGGACCGACCGTATAAATATTCAGATAGGAATAATTGCCACAATAATTGTTTTTGCACTCCCCACCTCCCCCTAAGTTAACTACTCGGCTGCTAACTCAGCCATCTCTCTCAACTCATCCCATCCTTCCTACTTCCCATGGGCACTTTGACTAATCTCTTAACTAAAAGCTGACTATAAACCCCATTTGCAGTTAGAAAATTAATACCCTACTATTATAAAACCATTTAAAACTTCAACAGAAAATTTTACGTTTCCCAAATCCAGCTGCGGGAGTCGGGGTCAAGTAGTTAGTATAGCGGCTAGGCTAGAGACCGGGCCGTTCGTGTTTCGAGTCTCGGCAGATGCAAAAGATTTTCTCTCCTACACAATGCCCAGGAAGATGCTGCGGCCCACTCAGCCTGCTTCTGTTCAATTGTTACCAGCTCTCTTTCCCTGGGACAAAGGGGCTGGCGCGTGAAGTTAACCACGCATTACCATCTAGGGCCGAGGTAAAGAATTAGCGGAGCTATACGTGTACTCCCCTTGGAGTGGACAGGGAAAGCTTTTGCCTTTACAATCTCCAGTTCCAGTTCCTTCGGTTAACTCTTCAGTTCTTCCATGGACATGAAATATCTCGACAATAACTACACACTCTCTGTGGGCCAAATTTTATCGGCCAAGTTCAAGACTGTAATATCTGTTCAAGCACATGGACATGTCACTGCTGTTTACTGTTGCAATCTTCTTGTTTATTTGTAAACAATAGAAAATTACCACAAATTTACAAAACAACGACTTTTAGCAACATAACCACTTCAGCGCAAGAAAAATTACAAACTATTCCATTTACGTGCCCTATGACTAATATGGGTTACTCTACGAATAGCTATCCAAGTTTTCTGTCATATTACGTCTTGTCCACTGGTAAGTCGTAATCGGGAGTTTCGGCTTTGTGCAAAATTAGCCAAAACATCTGCATAGTGTATACGTCATGTAAGACGTGTGTAATGGCAAGAGGGTAACATTATAATGCATATTAAATGACAAAGGTGTGGATTTGTTTCAGTTGGCTCAGCATAAGCGCCGCTGGCGAGCTGCAGTACAGACGGTGAGAAATATTCGGGTTCTTTAGAAAGTTGTAAAGTTGTTTTTGGCGTAACACTTTTTACCCACATTCAATTCCAGCCATATATTGTCGTTAAATATTACTCCTGCATATTAATTTAACTGTTCATGATGGCCACGAATGTCAAGTTGTGGCACAAAGCCCACGGCCTAAATAAGAAGTCCATCGTTTTGAATCTCGTATAATGTGCGGTTACTTGGATACTGGGAAGGAGCCTTCACTGTATTAAATTCTATGAGCTGCACAAACATGAACGGTATGTACGAAAACCTTGAACGTTTGAGAAACAGTTTTATATGTTGGGCAAGTCTAACGAACACTGCTGCACGCTTAACTGTTTGTGTTTCCCTTTGACAACCTTGCTATCTTCCTAGACTTGTTTGTAGGTATAGCATACATATCACAATAACATACACCATACGTTTAAATTATAAAGAACTATGGCTCTCCAACAACTCCAAGCTGAATTAAATTTTTTTATCTTTTCTGACGCGAGTTTAATCTTAAATTTTCACAGTACAGTGAAGTTTTTTTGCTGCGTATTGGAAAACACCGGAAAGCAAACTGTACTTATATGAAAAGTGTGTAGCGGGTCGTCCAGTCCGTGGGATTACACAATGATCACTGCAACCATATCGCTCGGCTCCACCTGGCCAGCTATCGGAGCCAGCACAAAATGAGACCACCCAGAAAAATAACTCACAGACTTTATTCATCGAATTTGTATATGTGGCTGTTAATGATTTATTATGAATGTTACGTCATTCTCACGCCGTTTCCATGGGAACCTATAGTTTGTATTAACAATTGACACACAGCTGTTAATAAAACAACTATATATATGTGTGTGTGTGTGTGTGTGTATCTTTATTACACTTTATAACTTGTTAAAACTAAAGAACTGTATAAAGCTTTGCTGACTGTAAACTATTATGAGTTCTGTGTTAATGGAAACAGCAAAAAGCGATCCAATAATTAAAGAGGTAGGAAGTACTAGCAGTTTTCATGTCCTTGGAGAGATGGCAGCTTCACGATCGGAAAGGTGTCGTCTGAATTGCAAAGATGTAACTTAATATACTGTCTTAATGTACCACAGTTCAGAGTTAAGAAGGGATGGGAAGGGGTACAGTGGAATAAAGGAAACCAAAAAGAGGCTGATAAAAGTCGTTATGAAAGACATGATTTCCCGTTGCATTTCAAAGGCCTTCTGACACTAAAATATTTTTGTGGTTTTATGTCTGTAGCGACAAAAATCCTCCTCTCACATGAATGTGGACGAAAATAACGATAGAAACGTAAATATCTTGAACTCATTTTATGAGGCCCTGTGTATGAGAAGTTATCCCTCACATGTCACCTTCTTTGTCGAAATTAAAAATAGTTTATCTGTAAGTGTTTACACGCTTTCATATTTTCGAGTAATAGAGCAGAGACATTTGCGGCAGTAAAGCGAGCGGATGTGGACCGAAGACCATGGCACCATTCCCAGCAACAGCAGGTGTTCCAAAACAGCTACACTGTCGCCCAGTTTTTTAATTAATGGCCAATTTGAAAAGGTGTAATGTCGGTTGAATAATTCAACTGACCGCCGGTCCTAATGCCCGAACGGTCTAAAGCGTAGGTCTGCCCTTCGGGGGCATGGAAGTGTGTTTTGAGTGTTGTGTGTTTCCAGGTAGAGGTCTCTGCGTCGGGCTGATCACTCGTTCAGAGGAGTTCTACGGAGCATGGTGTATCTGAGTGTGATCGTGAAGCCTCGACAGTGAGGAGACCCTGGCCCGCATCGGGCCGCAGCGCCACAGAAAAAGAATTCAAATGGCCGCCCAGTTCAATCTCATGATTAGGTCAAGAATATCAGGGTATAGCAGTACGTCACAGAGAATTTACAACTAACAAAAATAGTGATATTTTTTCCTACAAAACACCGTAACATTCTTAACCAGCATATAGAATGACTCGGAGCTTCATCTTAGGATTTCCCAACAACAACGTTCCGAGCAAACAGCCGTCAGATATTAAATATATGTGTTCAGGCCACTTCAGTCTCACGTGCCCAACAAAATATAAAACCATTTTTTCCTTGAAAATCTCATTAAGGAAACTTACGAGACATTATATTTATAAAAACCTAAGAGTACGGACTCAGCGCACAACATACTCGTACCTGTTCCCGGCCATGTACCAATGTTAAAACCTTTAGCCTCAGCCTACAAGTGTCTTACCTTCGGTTATCTACACGTTCCATTTAAAGATACTGGCATAAAAATGTGGTATCTAAATTGGCTAATATGTATTGCCATATGACGATTTTGATTTTCAGAGTCACTGCGTCTTCTGTTTAAAGCATTCACAAGAGCCAGGCTTCAGATCTTTCATCTCTTTCAACGTACACAAACTCTATTTGGAAAACATGGAAGCCAACACGAATGACACTTTGTTTTCCAGCTGTCATTAGTTTGTTTGCAAACAGTTTGAACTAACAGAACATTGGGTTCGCTCAGAGAGTAGCCAGTGGGACTGTTTTTCTGTTGTCCAGGTGAAGTGTAAATATACGTTACACTACACAGCCTTCCCCCGTCGGATAGGGAGATATGAACTAAATATCCCTATTCGAAAGCAAAGTTGTACACAACTAATATTCAGCCAGTCTGTGGACACAATCCTGAACCACTTTCATTTACTACTCATATCACAACTCTGTTCCCTGTGATTCGTCTTTTTTATCCTCCCCTCCCTTACACGGTCTTCCAAGTGAACACTTTCCAAGATGTTTTCTAATAAATTCAGTAAACCTTCTTGTTTCACGCATTTTAGCCTCGTGACTCTCACAACTTGCTTAATTCTGTTGTTCATGTAAGGCAGTTCTTTATATACTTGTAATCTATTCATTATATTCATTAATACCCGAAGCTGTGTATACACTTTTGAGCTCCTGATGATGGGTGGAGGAACAGCCTGAAACATGTAGAACATTTGTAGTAACAAATACCATTATGTAACGCTTCATCTTGTTGATTACCCTTGAATATATTAATGATGCACTGTCCCTTGAACGTAAAATGAACGTAAAACACCTATAATCCTCTGAATTATGAATTGCTTATTTAACACGGCAGTTACGAACTTGCTATCATAACACAAACCGAGACAATTAGACGCATCAATCAGTTAAAGCTGTTCAGAAACTGCCGCTGTTTATTGTGATTCAGTAGAATGAGTGGGAAAGAAGCGCAGTTTTCTAATGTCTCAGCAGATGCCACACGTAATATTAGGCTTTAAAAATCAATAATTCTTGCTTTCGATCCTAGAGACCTAGCCTTATTGTTTGAGCTCTTCACACAGTCATGAAATAAAACAAATACAGAAGCAATTAAAACCAACCACAGCTTTTGTATTATTATCTATTACTGAGTCAAGAGATGTTAAAAACAAGTACAGAAGCCTGCATACAAATATGTTGTTCAAACAGTTAAATTTATGTCTCACGCCTATACAAGCACAATTATTCCGGTACTATGAAACACAGAAGCCTTATCTGTTTATTGCATGCAGAATCCACCCAACGACAAAGAAGGACACGATAAAATAGAGAAAAAATTAAGTGGTCGAAACATTTGGTGTAGCAGGTTGCAGCGCCTACAGCGGACGAACGGTGGAGCTCACAGTGAGGCTTGGTAATTGCATTTACTACCGTAAAATTGTCTCTCCTTGCCACCCTTCTTCAACACAAAAGAACTGAGATGACAAAATAAGAAGAAAGAAGGGGTTGGAATCGATGTTACAAGGCATGCTGGTGGGATGGGGTGGGATGGATGGGTGAAAAAGGTGCTTGTCTGTTCTTGCCTCCACAGCATCTTGTGCGGAAGTGACGACAAAATACGGTACAAAAAATAGCGTAGCTGGTTTCATGAACCCATCTACGAAAATACTTTATTGTGCTCGGGGTTCCCGGGGTTCTTTATTCATACAACCAAATAAACCTGGCTGATGCTCTAGAATCTGCGCCCCAAGAACAGCGGCAAATACACAACGGAGGATTACACTCGCACACGCAATTCTCTATAGAAATCCAATACTTCTGATTCTATTTCAAATAACAAAGGAACTCCTTTAAGGATGATAATAATAACAAAACAACCTCTCTCCAATTAGAAATAAACACACTTCCCAAATTCCTTCTTCGTGGTTTAGCACTTCATATTGCCTTCGAAGTTTATCTTTGGCACATGTACTTTTGGGTGCGCTGTTTAACGGCGTTGTTTATTGCTGCGACAATACAGCGATGGTGATAGATAGAAGAGTTAGTACAGAATATTGATGAAATGATGCCGAGATGGGTAAATCGAATTACTCGGAGTAAAACTTGTCCCAATATCAGCTTCTCCATGAAAATCCCAGACCAAATGCTCTGGGTTTCAAATGGGGCCTCAGTGGTAAAATGCCGGCAAATAACCGGTTAGCCACGTCTTGCAAGTTTAGATATACTCGTAACATTAGGCAGTAATTCGTACCAAGTAGTAAGAAGAAAAAAAAGTATTTTCTCTATTGAATTGGACTCAAAATTTAGAAAGAAACTAATGAAATGCTACACTTAGAGCATAGCTATGAATGGTGCTGAGAAATGGACACTTCGCGAAAAAGATCAGAAATGCCTTCAAAGTTTTGAAATGTTGTGCTGGTGAAGGATGGAGATCAGTTGGATCCATCGCGTGAAAAATGAGGTAATACCCCATATAGTCAAGAATGAAAGACTTACCGTACATACAGTCAAAAATGGAAGGCTAACTGTATTGGTCGCATCTGGCACACTAAGTACCTTCTATAACATGTTATTGAAAGATAAATAGAACGAAATAGGAAAAAATGAAAAGGACTTGAGCGGCTACTGGATATCCTTAAGAACAGAAGATACTGGAAATTGAAAGAGGAAGTTCTTGTTCGCACTCTGTGGAGAACTTGCTTTGGAAAAATGTGTGGAGCTGTCGTAAGGCACACTAATTGGTGAATGATTGCACAGCACACATTAAACGCCTATTATTGTTTTTTTCAAGACAACTTAGCTGCTGATGATTGCAGTTAGTCTAAACACGTAGACGCTCTGTGGATTTGAAAAAAAGATTTACAGTGGTGCCGGCGGACAGGTTTGTTACATTTATTATACATATTGTATCATCACGTGTTGCCGATCCCACCGTCTGAGCGGTCTAAGGCGTGGGTCTGCGGCAGCACTTTTGCTGGGATTGCGGGTTCGAATCCCGCTGGAAGCATGGATGTTTGTTTTGAGCATTGTGTGTTGTCAGGATAATCATGTTGTCAGGGTAATCACTCGTTCAGAGGAGTCCTACCGAGTGAAGTGTGTCTGAGTGTGATCGTGAAGCCTCGACAATGAAGAGGTTCTGGCCTGCTGGGGGCTGTTGCATCATGGGGGGAAAATCACCTGTTAGGAAGCAGGGATTTTCAAAATCACATTGAATGTGGTAGGCACTTGTTTCGTACTGTATTATAAGGCAGGCTTCCTGATAATTTTACGCAAGTTAAATATTGAAGATTATTCTTTCTCGCTTTTACGTTTTCTTATGACATAAAAAATAAGGTGTTATGTGGAGACGACGTTCAGCCTACTTCTGCCACCTAAAATCAATGACTAAACCGTCTATCGGATTTTCATTAAATTCGGCATAGGAATTGTTTTAAAAATTTTGTCGAGCTAGCGTGAGTTTCGTGAAAATCGGCGCAATAAGAGTCATGCGTTAGTTAAGGGCAATATTATATATATATATATATATATCCGTTCACTCGATATTTCTTGACAGCCTTGGAGTAAATTCTACAAAATGTATGTAATCCCCACGCAACGTTCTCGAGCAGGTGCGATTGCCCTCGAAATCAGTGCAGTGAAAAGTGTAAAGGAAATTTTGCCCTAGTTTCTAAATATTTCTTCCGATTTGGACAAAATTCGGTATATGAAAATTTTACACACCTTGAACGATTGACTGTGAATTTTGTAAAAATCTGCGCAATGAAAGTCATGCTTTGCTAATGTACGAAAACATATCACCGCCCATACTTCCCACATTTGTTTTCCGTTTTGGGTGAAATTCCACCTAAGAAATCCTCTTTAGTACTTGTAAATTTCGTGGAAATGGACGCAAGGAATGCCTTTACTTTTCTTAGGTCGAAATTGAAATTGCATTTAAGCTTGTACCATGTCAGCAAAAAATAGTTTGAAAGTAAAGAACACCTTGGCAAACCACGTGTACGACATCATGGAGTGCATAACTTGTACTCTTTGTACACTCGACCCTGTTCCATAAAGTTATTTAAACCCTATTCAACCGTTAGTGTGACATATTTACATAGTCAAACCTGCGACCTCTCTCGGCCATCCTCGCATTTCCCTTGTCCCGCCTGTCCTATCCTTGAAACCCGTATTATTCTCCCGTTTAATTAGTCATCTCCATTTTGTTTCATCAGCTCTATGCATCTCTCAGGAATGAGCACAAGAACGACAGACACGTGACTCAGTATCTCAGACGTGTACGAAGGGAAACTTATTTACTTGTGGATTTTTATTCAGAAAGAGGGGGGTGTCTCAACCGGTAATTTTCACTTCTACCTTGCAGCTCCCCGTAGCTACTGTAGGATGATGTTTTGCCAAGTAATTTTCAATTTGCCGGAAGCCCTGTTAACATGCTAATTCGAATTTGCGTGCAACGGAACTGCACATTCTAGTCTACCGACTCGTAACGATTTAGGGGAAGAGTGTAATAAAACCACAGATTGCCTCTTCTTTCTGATTTGCATTAACCCACTTTGATTCTGTCTGCATATTCATGACTTAATCACCAGGTGAGGGGTACTTGAATAGTAAGTGCAATTTCTTTTCCTGAACTACAGAGTGTTCGTTTTATCCGTGGGATGACCACAAGAGAGATGACGAAATTTATTCAAACTTAGCGGCGAAGCCTCGTAGGGCCATCTCCTTCCTTAAGATTAAATTTAAATTAAACTAAAAATAGAAGTGTCTGTAACACTGGCACAGCCTCGTACAAAGAAGCCATTTCTAAACACAATCAATATCTGTGTTCTTGCTGTACAGAGCGGCACCGTAGTTGTCTAGATTCAGCCAGAATTAGTTGTTGAGATAGCGCTGTCGGCTTGGTAATTACGCTACGGACTGGACAACAGAAATATTTCAGTTCGATTTCCAAGCATGTGCGTGGGACCGTGTCTTCTCCAAATCGTCCAGACCGACTGTGGGGTTCACCCAGCCTCCCGTTCAGGGAGTGCGAGGAATTCTCTCCTTAGAGGTAATGCAACCGAGGCCACAATCCGACCTCTATTCTCTATCCAGTGTCAAAGTTTATTGGTGGAACTACACCTCGACTCTCCAATACACCTTTCTCAGCCTGCGAAGAAACAAGTTTAACTCTACCAAAAGCAGCTGTTCATAGTCAATGCAATCACGAGGCAAGCAAACTCAACTGCGCTGTTGGACTCTGCCTTCATAAGTCCTGGGAATAATCTGCTGTAAGGCTCTAACACTTCCACGTTATCTTTTCGCCACGACACTTTGGAGACAAAATTTATGGACTCGACCAATCTAACGCCAATGTCGTCTAAGCTAGCGCCAGTCAAAATATGCTGCATCCGTTCGGTGTTTCTATCCACCAAACGCTTCCATTAAGCTAACATTCGTGACACAGCAAGACTCGGGAATCCTAGCGATGACAAGAGTAATGCATGCAGAAGTACTGAAAACGTGTGTATAAAACAGTAGAGATAACAGGGGAATGTAGACAAACACAACTGACATGGAAAGATTCCTTCCTCAAAGCTGATCGTCCCTCAGCTAGTTAATAAACATGCCGCCCGTTATGATGTTCACAAGCTCTCGCTACTGAATTCTATTCTGAGCCAGATGAATTAAACACACATCCTCATACGCCACTCCTTGAGACCCCTTTAAGAAATATTATCGTCATCAGAGCTTAAGTCTCCCAATTCGTCTCAAATTTTCCCACTACAAAAAAGTAAGCATTTCAAAAATCCTCCATATAATACGCTCCAATATCCAATTTCGATGTGTTCTTACATACGAGGTACGAATTTAGTGTTCAGAAGTGCTTTCATTTCTACAAAGATCTTAGCGTAAAACGTGCATTTTTTTTTTCTTTGGGCTGTTCTTGTTCTACACGCGTCGGGTTAGCAACACCTGTAGAGAATGAAACGCTCCCCCCTGGTTTTGAGACCAGCCACACAGAACTACACAGATTCAATTTTTCTCTTTAATATTTCCATTATTTCTGTGCATTTCATTATGCTTTGTATTTCTCCTTGATTACACTTCAAAATTTCTTTTTATATTCATGATCGAAAGCGTTTTTAATCCTTTATACACAACACTGTAAATTTTTTACAAAGTATTCGTTGCCCTGGTAATTAAGATGAAAAGTATACTTTGGCACATACAATTTATTCCAAATAAAGCGCTTGCCTCAACCTGCTTCAAGGTAGGTAGAAAAGGATGTGATGAAAAAATGATTCCTTTATATATATATATATATATATATATATATACTAACTACACACATTCCATACATGATTATTTTTAAACTAATTACTACTTTTCTACGGTTCTGCAGTTTCTAAGAGGGACTCTCCCCTGCGTCTCTAACAAAGGCCCGGGTCCGATCTCAGACTAATCAATGTGGGACTTGCTTCGGGGAAATTGGCTGTTGACAGATTTCTGTCACTTAGGCTATATAATTATAGAAACTAAAATCTTTGTTACGTGACACACTTAACACTGTAACACAGAAATTGTCATCCTTGTTACATGACACTCTTAATAGTGTTATACGTCCACCTTCCCCTAATACCCGAAGGTTGATCTAAAGGAATACTGCGTCTAACATAGCAACAAATAAACGCTTATTTTAATAATTTTGCAGCCTCTTCGTTTAGCCCTTCACTCTGTGAAGCAGTTCTTCGTAAATTTCTGATATGACACTCCTGGCGGCACGTAAATTCAGACACATGGCGAGCCTCCAAACAATATGCCGATTTAATAAAGAACTAGCTGCGAGGTGTCGCAATGCTGAAACAAGCCAAAACATTGCTATATGACGTGACATCAAAAACTTTTATGTGACATATATTGCTTTTCAGTGAAAATTAAATGTTTTTAGTGATAAAGTAAAGGTAAGGTTCGCCCCAGAATAGGTCACGAAGGCCCAGAGTGGGACTAGAGGTATAACTCTGTTCTTTCCTTAACCTTGGCGCTAGATGGGGTGAGTGACCAACGGCACGCACCGGCCGCTCTAACTCCGGGAAAGATCCGGTACCCACTGTATAGGAGTGTGGGTGGGATTCTGGGCCGGTCCGGACGGGTGCGGAAAATCACTCCCCAACCAGGATTGGATCCCCGGACCGTCCAGCCCGTAGCGAGTCGCTAAACCGACTACGCCATCCTGGTCCACTTTTCGTGATGAATATAATACGAAAATAATAACTTGACTCTTCAAATACTACTTCGAGGATCGGAGACAAAAGATGCTGGAGAATCATTAATCGAGAATCTGGAACTTTCATTATACTGCTTACCTCGTAAACACAGGAAGATAAATTTCAAAACAGCGACGATGCGAAAATATATAGGGCACAGACAGATGAGCTAGCAGTTACCTGAATCATATTCCTCTAGGAAAACTGATCAGCATGTTAAAGGATGTGTTCCATCAGTTTTTTTGTGAGATAACTTCGCCGCTGAAGAGACTTAAAACAGTGAAAACTGTCTACAGACTTTTTTTCCATTAGTGTACGTGTTACGTGTGAAAGGCTGACCTGCTGTATGTACGTAAAAAAGGTCACGTAGTTATTAATAAAATCCGCAGCAAACCCCTGCAATAATTCTTACTCCCGGAAGCAGAACACTAGCCTTAACCCACCAACACAACAAGTCCGACACGCCCAGTGTTTGCCAATGAGCTAACAGAACTAACCACCTCCACACATAACGACTCTACAACAAAGTAGAGAGATAGTCATACATACGTCGTCGTCGTCGTCGTTGTTGTTGTTGTTGTTGTTGTTGTTGTTGTTGTTGCTCTTCCTCTTGTTCTTGTTCTTGTTCTTGTCCTGCTTGAGTTGCTGTTGATTCCACACGACGTTAGAGTGTGTCCTGACCACGAATAAGAGCAAAATGCCAAGCCTAAAGCTCATCGCTTAAGAGTTTCATGCAAAGCACACTGCAAACTGAACTAATCGAATTAAATTCTGTGCCCAGAGTGGTCATATTCTGGAACTATTCGAAGGAGTTTTTACGGGAGAAGCCATAAAATACTGTTGGAATGATTTTCCAGCGGCACTTATCAGTATCTGCAATATCAGCATCGCCTTCACAGTTAACAATCCGCATGCGCTGTCTTGCAGTTAGTGTACATCTGTACGCGTACATCAGTATTCCTTCAGCTTTTATATTCAGCACATATGTAACAGACAATACAGAAACGCCCATCGACCAGTTCACCCCAATACCTCAATGTACAGCAACAGATTGTTGCATGATGTGCTTTTGTCTCTTAAAACTTGTTGGTTGCAGAGTATTACGAGATCTGCGCTCTTCTGGGATTTTAGGCAGCTTAAAGTGATAGTTAGTTACCTGTTTTTCGATACAATCTATCGGGGCCACTTTCAAAAGTCTCGAACTGCTTGACCCTTGAAGATGGGACCGACAGGTTTTCCCGAAACGTCGGTAACTATCACTGTATGCTACGTAACGTCCCAGAAGATCCAAAATCGAATTTAAACAGCTGCGGAAGTCTGAAATCACGAAGAATATGATGACTTAAGTATTGTAGAGTTTTCAACTTGTTTTGATATAGCCTACTACTAATGAAGTTGCGTTAATAATTACACTTTTATTATGATTATTATTCGTATTATTATCTCCCTCGCTAATATGGGAATACGTATCGAAATTAATTGTCTACTTTCGAGAATTCCAGTCTTCTTGGATGTGATGCTGAGTCGTCGGCTGCTTCCCGACGTTTTCGGAGGAACGCATCGCATCGCATCGCTTACATCTCTGTGAATTCAAAGCACATAACGCCTCATACACCAGGAAACCGAAATCCTCAGAACCTCTGAACTTACCCAGTCTATTTTCCTTCGTTGTTCTAAATTCCTCCCACGTTTATGTTATAAAACAAACTGCACTCAGTACATACTGCAGGGGACTCGGAATCTTCGCCGTGTCAAGAATTTAATTTAGGTCTCACATGATAACAACACGCCCACACGCAACACGCAATGCCCTACTGGCAGCAGTAAACAATGGCTCCTCTTTCATATGGCCGACTTCACACACCACGTAGCCGAAATGCAAATGTTTTTAAACAAAACAAAACAAAACATGTCCACCCCTGCGTGAGGTACAGACAGTTTTCCGATAACCATCGACTCATAAATTTTTCGTTCGGTATTTACTCAGACCACAGGACCGCACAGCGACGAGCACCAGAGAGAGTCTGTAGTGATAAGACACTACGCTCGTGTTGACGAGACGCCGGTTTCGATTCTGGGATGGGTCTTCGGCTAGGTTAACGGAACTTAATTCAATTCAGCTGATTAATTTTTTTTTATTAAAGTTCTGAGTCCAAAGCCAGTGGCCAGTAACAGATACAGCAAACTTACACATACAAAAGAAACAATTTCAGCCCTATAAACAATAAGGAATAAGAAGAGACAATAAAATTACTAACACATAACATCGAAACTCTAGCAGAAACATCGAAATAAAATATGATAGCCATGACTCTGTTTATAATAAAATCGGCAGTTTTAAGATCGTGTCAGTCGCTATTTGTCACGTGGTAAAGGTAAAGCAACACCATTACAGGCCTGGGCAGGCCCTGAGGGTTCCAGGAGGTTGAGGCTCCAGATTTCAAGACAATCGGCACATGAAGGTGGTAAGGTTGTCAGCCCTACGCACCGGTCGACTTTACCCCCAGGAAATATTCCTGGTACTCATTTCTGTTAGACAATGAGTCAACCCCAGGGCCATAGTGCGACCGGAAGTATTATGTCAATGAAAAATTCTAATGACACCATCTAGAATCGAACCCGCGACCTTCCGATTTGTAGTGTTACGTGGTAAGACAGCGATTAATTAGTGGGCTAACATAAAAAGGACGACTCTGGGGTTTCGAGACGGAAAACGACAACGTACACAGCCGTGGTTTTCAACCTGTGGTATGCGTACCACTGGCGATATGCGGAGGGTCGTCTGGTATTACGCGAAGTCATCTGGAAATTACTAGTTTTTCGTTGCTCTATTTTCAATATGTAAGTGGTATTATTAAGATTTCTTTAAATGCGTTTACATGTTAAATATTTATCACATGTACACATAAAACTTATTTTATTTTTCAAATCAAAATACAGATTGCACTCGCCCACGTAATCGCGACTGACGACGGAATATTTAACCGTGTTTCAACACGTCAAACAGCGCGCCACACCAGAGGAACTGAGGACCTTATAATGCCATTTATTTAGTGGATTTCAATTTTATCTCTAAGGTAAAGTTATACAGATGAACCAACTAGATGCAACAATGATTTATTGAACTATAAGATCAATAAATCATTGTTGCATCTAGTTGGTTCATCTGTATTACTTTACCTAATTGATGATGCACGGTCAAACAAAATCAAGTTTATCTCTAAGGGTAGTCACTACTGAGTGCGAAAAACAGAGTCATAAACCACTCAAACTCACTGCCTTAAATATCTCTTTGCAATATCTTGAGAAAGCCGGTCCCAGTGGCCGCGCGGTCTAAGGCGTATGTCTACGGTCGCTCGCCTGCTGCGATTGCGGGTTCGAATCCCACCCAGGGCTTGGATATTTGTGTGTTGTGAGTGTTGTGTATTGTCAGGTAGAGTCTCTGCGACGGACTGATCATTCGTTCAGAGTAGTCCTACCGACTGTGGCGCGTCGTTGTATGTGATCATGAAACCTCGTAAGCGAGGAGGCTAAAGCCCCCTAGAGGGCTGTAAAATACAACCCCCAATGGGGGTTGTAGCGCCAGGAGAAAAAAAAAATTTTATTCAACACTTTGTTAGTTTTTTGTGACATTATTATTATTATTATTATTATTATTATTATAATATTATTTCACCTCTGTCGTCACATTCTCCTCTTCCTCATCATCAACATTATCATCTACTCTTTTGTTTCATTCTTTATTTTCTTCATTTTTCCTCTCTCACATGACACTTTTTGTTTCCTCTTCTCCTCACTCATTTTCGCGTTCTGTTCCCTCCACCTCTATCTATTTCTGCCCCCTCATTCTACTCCCGACTCTTTATTCTCTTCTTCCACTTACCCTTCTATTTATCTGCAGTTGTGCTTCAAGCCCAAAAGGATAAAACAACAGTACAGCCGATCACCACCTTTTTCAGATGGTTCTGGATTTGTCACAGTTCAAACAAGCGCCTGCCCACATTTCGCACACATTCCACATAACG
>JGI20166J26741_10355560_pt1 | contig 16254 bp, 7 predicted proteins | sample TergutCu122P5_FD_26741 | JGI IMG/M metagenome (IMG submission 26741)
ACAGTGAAGGACAGTAAAACTTCGAAACATGTATCTATTTTGTATCAGTTGTAAATAAATAGTTGCCACTATTAAAGTTCCAACCCTCGTATTATTCAAATATTGCTCGTCACTTTACATGCTTATGTTTTAGAGAATGAGCGAGCATTGCGTTTATATACCGTTTGGAAGACTGTAAATAAAATTAGTATAAGAAATCCAAAGACGATATTTTGTTTACGAGGCTGTGCTTTTTTATGTTGTTATCATGTTTTTGTGAGACCTTTGCGTCTCTGTTTTTATCCAAGCCGGAAACAAGCAGTAGCTAACTTCTTTGAAGTGTCAGTAACCATCCAAAAACTACACTGTGTTAAATGTTACAAACCAGCACACTGAACCATTGTAATTGTGAATACTTTACATGACACAAGTACAAAGGTAGAAGTGGACGGTCCTAAATGTGAAGTCCCGAAGTGTCTTATTTCATACATATTATAAATTGTAATACATAAATTCCAGGTTATTAGTGTTTCAATATTGCCAATCTTGGTTGACTTTTGTTGAAAACTGTTGATGGTAAAAGGCTGATATATATTCGCTTAATGCTCTTATTTAATACGCTTTACATGTTGAATATTCTTACAAACTCTTATTAGAATTGAGTTCAGATGGAACATTTTTGTAATTTTTAATATTATTTTGAAATAGGAGAAAATTTTTCCTTATGAATTAATTTGATCTGGAAAACAAAACAACTTCAATGTGTAAAGAATAAATTTTGATATATTTATTCATAACGTAAAATTGTCCTTTCGGAATGCTTACACAAACCAAGCATTATTATATGGTACATTACCCAGGAAATTCCAAAGCTTTTGCCCCACTTTTTCGTAAAATCCACTTAAGAAAGAAAACAAGAAAGGCTTATTGCTAATCCTTGCATTTACTGCCAAATATGTAGAATTTGAACCCGGTTTTCCTATGCATCACTGCACCTGAATTCAATTTTAGCGTGCTAATCCAGGTTTATTTGATCAGTCCATTTCCCTTTCCGTCCTGCTACCAATTAAGGAACGTTAAAATTAATAAGACGGCTGGCCCTGTTGAAGGATGAAAAGTGCAACGGGGGCTCAAGTCTCGCAATTATGGTGCAACACAGACGTTTACATGAGGACAAAAACTTTCCCTGACTAACTAGTGAACAAATATGTGATAGCACACTTTAAGTGAATGATGATTTTCTTATGTTTCGCATTTTGACTTGCCAATATTCCTCATTGGCCTTAAATATCTCACGATCTTTCATATTGAAATTATAAATGTCTTAAAGGCCTTTAAAGATTTGAAACTAACACCAGATGGATTGTTTGTGCCTACTGTACCGTAATGTAGTGCCCCGTAATTTCTTCAATTCTCTTTAGAGGTAGATTCCCTTTATTTAATTTTAAATGTAAGTTTTGCGCGTTGCTATGGCCTCTCCTGGTTCTCTATTATCATGTCATCATTATCATAATCATCATCATCATCATCATAATCATGAAGGTGTCTAAGTTTGAGGTCTAGAAACTGTTCATTTCGAAATTTTCTTCGTTTTCCATCTTTTTTTTAAGGTTGCCCTGTCTTTTGTCCCTCGGGCTGGTATTCGAATGACAAACTTGATAGTCAGTCAGTTCATGTCCATTTGCTTCAGATGATCCAGCAAGTATTTCTATGTACTTTCATATCTTCTACATTTATTATTTTTATCACATTAGAACACCTTATTCCGTATGGTATTTGAAGCTTCATCAGTGGTCTTTAAAATCTTATATATTTTGCTCTTATTTCTTGAGCGTCCCTCTTGTTTATGGTCCAGATTTGGCTATCACAAAACAAGGGTGCCTTTGAAGTAATGTTGTGTAGTCTTAATTTTTTGTAGCAGCTGTCATGCACTTTTCAAAATGCCGTTTGATTTTACCATACATAGTTCTTATTGTTTGTAAGACTGATATGAATATATTTTTCTTCTCCAGACATTAGATTTTCCAAATAATTAGATTTATTATGTTTTTCCTCTACGGTTCCCGCATTTTCTAGTATGCCCCTTCTTATGTGTTTATCCATGAATTCCATTGTTTTTTTTAAAGTAGGTCTTACATATTTGAAGGGTTGTGTAATTCATTATCCGCTTTTGTAATTGTCCTCAGATTTTTGTCCGATTTCTTGTGCACCGAAACATTATAATATATCAGTGAAGTTCGTCGTGCTTACAGATATTGTCTTAGATGAAGAAAAATATCTCACATTAAAGCACATATCAAAATCTACTTAACATAAAAAATAACCCTCTTTTCCCCAAATAAAAAAAGGAAAAGCAGACACTCCTATCGTAGAAACTGCTTACTTTTATCTATCATGCATTTTATTTCCATTCAGCAGAATCATTTCTGAGAAGCTATTACCTTCGCAAACACAAAATAATTCCTCCGATATGTGTAGCCCAAATGTTCATTACCACATTCAGAGTTTACCTGTAACTTATGCCCAGTGACATTATAGCGCATGCAAATTCCAAGCTGGATGACCAAGGCTAAAAATACACACTCAGAATGACAATAAACATGACTTTTTGCCTAATATCCGAATAAAGATTTTCAATTCTGTTAGTAACAGGCACTTTTACCGTCCTCCTTACATTCAATATGGTCACCTTTGACTCCGGAACAAACTTTCTGCGTTCAGCTGAAACGCCTTGTTAGCTGTAGAGATGATGAACATCAGTCATCGCTGAAAGGGGATAGGAGTACCCACCCAGTCGCAACCGAATGCTGCGTCTCTCACACACTACGCCTGAAAATTTTCACAATTTAAGGGTACGTGTCCGTTCGTTTAATTTAATGGAAACATTCTTTCTGCTAAGATTTCAAATTATCTAATATTTTGTGTTATTTCATTGTTTTTGGAATGTTAGAAATCCTTGAGCGGTCCAATATTTTAGATTTCAAAGCTGGTTTTAAAAATCTCAATAGACTGGCTTCGATTCCTTGGGCTGCTCTCTGCTTTATGTTCCATGCTCATTGTCACAAAGCAAAGATGCCTTCAAATTAATGTTATGCAGTCTCAATTTTTTGTCAGTTGCCATACAATTTACAAAATATATTATGTTTATTTTATTTATTTCCCTTGTGGTTTCCTATTGGTATTATTTTCTTCTCGACATATTAGAATTTCCAAGTAACTGAGATTCGAAACTTGATTCACGTTTTTTACCTTCAGTTTCTAAATTGACCATTCTTATGTTTTAAACAAGATAATATTGCTTTAATTTTAAAAGTGCGTAATATTAGATTTTTTATTATTTTTTGCAGTTTTGTTGAATTTGTTGAAATTTGTTGTAATTCGTCCTCATGTTTTTCTCTGACTTTTTGTGCATCAAAAAATTGTAGAATGTCTGTCAACAACCTCGTGCTTACAGATGACTTCTTTAAAGAAAGAGAATATCTCACATTAAATAACATACGAAAATCATTTTAACATATAAAGTAAACCGGTGTCTCTAAAGTAAGTGCAGAAAATCCGAAAGGTCTACAGTAAAGAACTGCAGATTGTTTTCTCTCTAGCTAACTACTTCCCTTGAGGAGTATCCTTCTTTATAAACTAAAGCTTCCTCAAAGAGAACAGAAATCCTCCGCATTATATTCACGCCGAATGTTCATTGCCGTATTCATCAGAGCCAGCCAATTGCCTCTGAACATTTCCCGGTGAACCCCGGCCACAAACTACCGTACTGTTTCTTAAATACTTATTTTCATATTTTCCTTTCATATAGTCAAGCCTCTCAGGCGGTCTACTCTCTTCAAGTATTCCGTCGGGCCGCCCTATACATTTTTGTTCTTTCTACATTATCCTATGAATGACAAAAATCTACAGTTTATTACGCTATTCCTTAACTTACCTTTACATCTTCTGTAGTTTAATTCATAGGCGTCGTTGTAACACGAAGGTTGGACTATCGTATATGCCTGCTAATGATGCTATGTTGTTTTTAATTCTGCGCTGTAGTTAACGAGTTGACACTTTAAGTTGTTTCAAATTCTTTGCGCAGTCTGAGTGTTGACAGCATCTCAAGGTTCTCTATGAATGTGGGGTGTGAATGTACAAGCTTCAGGTTGAGAGGATAAGAGTGACGGATGGAGATCAGTTTAGTATTGTACCAGGAGAAATGTAATACATGTGCAAGGGAAGAGAATGCTTTTACAAATCTTATATTCTATAGTAAGGTTGTGTTGTATTACAACCAGCATTTTCCGGACTGAGACAATGGAACAACTGTAGACGTATCTTAATTAGAGGTCGGCACTGACTGTTCCAAGTATTTCCATTCGGAATTTATACACTGGTCATAGAGTTCCTCATTCTGCTATAAGCATTTTTGGAACTCACGTTTCGTGAATCAGTCCAACACGGCCTGTAATCCTGCATTAATTTAAACAATGCATTCCTAACATTGCCCCTAAATGGTTATAAATATTTATATTATATGTTCCTGTACCGAGGGATGGTGCTGTTAATGGTCGTCATTCAGGAGATGCGGCACAAATTTTACGGCAGTCCGCCTCGGTTACACATCTTCCGTTAATATAGTTCTGTATGTATCCTACCTTATGATAACCTAGAGTGTTGTGATAATTGTCAATCATCCGCTGCCTGCTTCGGTGGGTGACATGGAACATTTTATTCACTGTTTTGTCAGTCGGAACTGATGATTGGCGACTTCAAAGAATAAAATACACACCCGAGGTATTGCGACCTTTGAAACACGAATATCATTCAAATGCGTTAGCTCTAATCATGAAGTTATTAGAGTATGCTCTCAAATGCTTAATTAATCTCAAATATATTTTTCGCAATTATAATGAATCTGTTTGACGGTCGACCAAACAAAGAGACTACAAGTAAAAGATTATTATGATACATATGATGCTATAGTAAAGATATTTTGGAAATGATCTTTATAAAAGGACAATGCAAGTAAGAGGATGTTTATCCGAAAAAAGGGATTTCAAGAGTTGTGTTCCAAAAAACATTATGTATGGAGCTGTTGGAAAACAGCACAGTGGTGGTTTAAAACACGAACAAAAATTATTAGTTTCAAAAATATGAGCATTATTTCATAAGAGATCGCCAGCCGTCGTTGTGGAACGGGAAGTAGTAAAGCTGAACGGAAATTTCGAAATTGGGTAAATAAAGAAACTGATGACAGACACAGAATATCAGGTCTTCGTGTATTAAGGAAGAAGAAAATGTGAAATAGGAAGATTGGACGATCAAAACAATGGAATATTGAAAAATATGAAGGGCATAACTCTCAGTTTAGAAAAATAGCGATATGGAGCGGAGGAAAGTATTAACAAAACAGAAATATTTGTTAATATTATTGGTTTTTGTGTTTATTATTAATCTATTTATTGATACAGCGGCATAATTTGCGTGTTTTTACATTATTAATACTTAGAAGTCATATGTGGAAATAAAATGCCAACTAGATGCAACAGACGTTTTTATTTCAGATCTTATTGCTTGCTCAACATGTTTCGGGCACCACTATGCCCATCATCAGGAGCTCAAGAGTACAACCGACAGACTAACCGACTTAGCTAACAACCTGACCAGACTCAAGATCAATTACAACCACAGACTAATAACCCGGTAATTAACAATAGAAGTGCCCTCGCATACAAAACAGCCAAGAAGCTCAATAACATCCTGAACCAACACTTACACCTGAACAATTACTATACAATAAACAATTCAACCGACTTAGCTAACAACCTAACCAGACTCAAGATCAATGACAACCACAGACTAATAGCCATCTAGCTGGCATTTTTTTTTTTCCACATATTAACGACGATGCACGGTCAAAATCACATCAAACTTAGAAGTCAGTTATTTCCTTTCGCCAGATTTTAGCAAATAATGTGACTGAGCAGGACCAAGATAGACAACTGGTTTTATTTATTGGGTTACGCATAAGGACCAATTTAAGCTTCTTGTAAACACGGTAATGAACTTTATGTTTGCTTGTAATGCGTGGAATATCTTGTGTAAAAAGAGGGGCGGTTGTTGTATGGAAAACAGCGCGGTGGTATTTCATTAATTGTTTTAGTTACGTTGGAAAACAGAAGAATTTTTCTAATAAAATAGAACAGTGGTTCGTCAGGCACAACATTTTGCCTCTGTTAACATGATGGGATCCCAACATGTATAGCATTTTATGGACTTACCTGTATAAGAAGCCCTGAAGATGACCTGTATACAGGTCGAAACATGTAGCCTATGCTATAGAACAATAAAACAGTTGTGCCTGACGTACCACTGTTCTACTTCATTAGTACTATCTAAGCACAAAGAGATGTATTCCATCAAAAAAGGAAGATTTTTTTTTTAAATTACAATTAGTGTTTCAGCATTCTGTGTGTAAGGAAGATGATAGAACTGGCTGTAATAATTATCTAGTTATTACGTATTATCAACTACAAACACACAACTATATTCAATACTCTTCTCTCCAGTTTAACTGCACACGCAGCAAAACTTGTTTTAAATCAAGAATATGGATTTGGACCTAACCAGTGTAAATGTGTGAGAGCGGTGTTTCACATATACTTTTTATGCCATGTTATTATGTAGAATTAAGGAAGCATATTTCGGATGATGTATAAGAAACCATTATCAGCTATAATTGAAGTATAAAAAACAGTCATCATGTAAATTACATTATAATATGGTCAAGTTGCTATATACACTTGAGATCTCAACTTTACATTTTCGTAAGATAAAATAATACGAATTCATTGAACTTTTTAAGCAGATACAGCTTACAAAGAGATTAATAAAAAATATGGGTTTCAAATTGAATAGTTAAAAGTTAAAATCAAGGGAGCAAAAATTTTTAAATATGATTTTGTTCTGTCATGACAGGGACTTCCTGAAATTTTGCGATAATGTGAATTATGTTTTAAATTAGAAGTTTTCCTGGATGTTGAGCCATTCCATTTTTATTTGTTCTTTATAACGTTGCGTAAGTTAGATGTAAAAGAGAGTTCTTGAAACCCTCGTTGGACTTTGGGTGTGAAAGATTCGTTTCGTTAAATTTGTAAGGCAAAGTTTGGAGTTTTCTATCGTAATATCTGGCACAGTGTCATGGTGATGATTGCTGACATCCTTAGGGCGACCTGCCTTTTGCGTCTTTATTTTGTTTTACACAGGAAAATAAAAATATATATTGTAGGCCTGCATATTTGCAATACTGCAAGGAAACGTGAGCTGTGAAAGAAAAATCATCATCCTTGAAATTAAAGATAGGAAAATTTTGGTTAACGACAAAATTAGTGGAATTTAGATTGGAATCGGGATGCGCATTTCTTTGACAAAATATCTCCTGCAACCCTAATAAAATGTCAGCGAAGTTAATTCAAAAATAAAATAATATTATACTTTTGTATGATTAAGTTTAGAATGTTACGAAATGTTTAAAACGGTGGCTTTGTTTTTGACCAAAAATTTGTGGAACTCTAAAAGTTATAAGTATTTAGGTAGCCATAATACAAGAAAGTAGAATCAGTATTTCCCATTCTTATTACCTGAAATACCATGAAATGTTTAAAACTGTTTTCAGTTTTGGCACAGGAAAATCTGAGTGGAGAAGCCTGGAGACTGAAGAAAAATTCTCGCCCCTCGAAAATATATGTGATTGCTAATATTTTGTGGGTTTTCTGCGTTATGTAAGTAAAGTCTTGGGAACCATCATCATGTTTACAATTACGACGAGGTCTGTTTGCGAAATCACGATTTACTAAACTACTGAATGGAACATTTCAAGATTCATATTTTTAGAAATCTTTTGTCGCAAAGCAAGCCTGCATCTTTCCGACTAACCCGTGGGAGATGCGGTAAAACAGAGCCATTTTTCTTAGTAAGGGATTAAAATGCGTTTATTGACATCTGTGATATGAAAATTATTTTAACTCTCTTCGCTGCAATTTTAAATCACTCTCCTTTCACAGATTTTTTCACATGTAGTATATTAAGTATGTGTAATTAAAGGGCGGTTATAAATTATCTATACAAAGCATAATTAGGGCTTTGAAAATGGGCGTTGTGGAATAATGATTCTTTATATCATAAAGATTAAATCCTCTACTGCCTTTTCTCATTAATTTTTATCGAATGTGAAAGACATGGAATTTTATACACGTAAAAACGACATCATTCTCTATCCACTGTATCCCTTTTGTATGATACGCCGAGGACGGTGGTTACTCCCTCCACCACACGAAATTAAATTTCGCTTTCGAGATCTGAGCGAATCTTGATGTTCATATTATATGCAAGTTTTGGAATAATAATTGATATTGTGTTTACAAATGTATAATGACAAATGGGGTTCAGATTGAAGACGGAATAAGTGGCAGTCAAAACTATTATGCATTTTTTAATAAAATATTTATTTATTGTGGGATTGAATAGGGGTTCCTCATTTTCTAAAAAATAAAAAAATGCCTTATTCGTACTATATAAGAAAGTGCACTAGAATCTGGCAGTGAAATAAGTTGTGATACTCACGTTCTGAGAGATAGTAAGTAGTAAGTGTGTCAGAAATATCACATAAGGATCACCTTTTATTTAATTCAATTACAAACTCCAAGAAGCAGGAACGTTATTAAGGGGCGAATGGTTGCTCATGTTTAAGTAGTTTTCTAGTATCACTAATTTACTATAAGTCGAAGGTACAGAGTTATATAGTTAGCACGGAAAGTAACATATATTCCCTGGGTCTGTGCTCTGAAATTTTACTTTTAGCTTACGTGCTAAATGTCGCTCTTGTCTCACAGTATCTCCTGACAGGTGAATTTCAGATGTAAGGTTTCTTTGATTCTTATTAACGATGATAATTCTGACTCAGAAACCGAGAAATAGAAGGCGTGGAACTCTAAATTCAAACTTTTGACACCTTCATTCTTTCACTCCTCTGCAGCAGTGTAATAATCTTCCAGGTCAAATATTTGTCACCATGCAATCTGCTTTAGACTTGTATTCGAAAATATGTTGGTTAGAACCTGGAAGTAGAAATGATGGATTCAGCCAAATTTCTGGTATTCTTCCTTTCCCATTACAAGTTGTCCGGAAAGTGAGGCATTTAGAGTGAATTTGTGATTATATTCACATAAGTTGTTATATACTGAGTATTGTCCAATGTACGTATATAAGTGCGACGAGGGTACAGAATGACTCTAATAAATTCTACATATTGATTTTTGTGCGATATTCAGGCATCAAATAAGGGGTGACTCTAAATGTAAGCTGTTAATTTATATATAGTCAATAAGTTAGCTATGTTGCACTATCCAGAACTTGTGTTTAATAAAAATACAAGAAAATAAAATACAGACATCCCTGTGTAGGAATGCTAAGCGCTTTGTTGTCTACATCAATGGTCCAGTTTTTTTTTCATTCTTTTCTTTCACTTGAAGCAGGAACATGAATAAGGACAGCGTCTCTTGCATTATCTGCGGAAGAAAATTATTTAATTATCTACATATACGTGTGTATGAGTAAGAAACCCCAGAACCTGTGAAAATTTAAAGAAAATGTTTCAGTTATGACTTTTCAGAAAAGAGCACTAGAATATCTAGTAGTGTAAGCTTTCAGACTCCATAAATATATGACCATTTTACATGTTCCATAGCCGTTGCAGAATCGACCGAAACAAGTGAGTGAATAGCAATATATGACAAAAAATATTTAAAGTTATGAATTTTTGTTTTGTTTTTTAAGTGCTAATCTTAAGGCCCATTTCAGATATATTTACATATTCTCCATTTCGTTTATTCTCGATACTACTGGACTTCAGCCTCTGTCACTTCATTCATCAAGTTGATTGAATTGGGAATTTTTAAATACTACAAATATATTTTAAAATACTGAATTTCGCTGATTTTGAAAGTTTTCTTTATGTGTGTGAAAATATTTTTTAATTGGTTTGGTCCATGGTAATAAAAAGAAATCCGTTTACAGATAATATAATTTCAGGAAATAGAAATGTGGCCATTTTACCTCACATTACAACTGGTATTCTTTAAACTCTACTAAGACTGGGATGGCAAATTGAAGACAGTGAGTGCCCGAATTGCAGATAATTTTCGGATAAGTTTTTTTTAAAATGGAAAACCGAGTTTGATTGTACCATGTTCCCGATTATTCCGGTGACTTCTGACTGCTCGTTGTGGTCCGGTGTCCCGGTCATCTGTCCGGCTGGACTTCCCTTTATTCTGGCCCAGGGCGTAATATATTCTATTCTTTTTCATAAAACCATCGATCTACTATGAAACACAAATAAATTTGCACATATAAAGACGTATTTATTCATTTGTTTTATTATAAATCACCAACGAGATGCAGCTTTAAGCAGTCTTATTTATTATTTACTGCGAGATCACTCTACATGTTTCGGGTGCTCTCTGCACCCATTATCAGGAATGCATCAAACTGTAGTTACAAACAATGGTACAAGTCATGTGTCAGAATGACGTAGATTAAACTCCGTTACAAGCTGTCAAGTTCGGGTGTTACCTCACTATATCATGGCCTTGACATAATGAGGTAGACACCCGACCTTGACAGCTTTTAACGGATTTCAATCTACGTCATTCTGACACATGACTTGTACCAGTGTTTGTAACTAGAGTTTTATGCATTCCTGATAATGGGTGCAGATAGTACCCGAAACATTTAGAGTGATCTCGCAGTAAATAATAAATAAGACTGCTTAAAGCTGCTTCTCGTTGTTTATTTATAAGAAAATATATTTGCGATGCACGGAACTACAAATATAAAAAACGTATTTATTAAAGACCTGAAATGTTTCTCCGGTCCAACAACATAAGGGATTTGAGTAAAAATGACAGCATGCCGAAATTTATGTTGGGTGTTTAAAAAATATGTTTTTAATTGGTACTTTGTTGTTATTTTACGACATTTATTCATTCGTAAACGGTCATGATGGTTTTTAGACCACCTGAGATATTTCGGTAACTTTTCTTTATAAGATATTTTGTATTACATTGGAGTAAATTGTTTTAGCTTTGATACAGAATATTTGCAAATCCCTGTGGTCTCTCGGTCTTAAGCCTGGGTTTGCGGCAGTTCACTAACTGGGATGGCGGGTTCGAATTCCGCCGGAGTCATGAAAGTCTGTCTCTTGTGAATGTTGGGTGTTATCAAGTAGAGTTCCCTGCGTCTGGCTGATCAATCGTCCAGAAGTTTCCTACCGAGTGTGGCGGGTCTGAGTGTGATAGAGTATCCTCAACACGAAGGAAATCAGGGCCCACTAGGGGCGGTTGACCCATGAAAAAATAATATGGAATAGTTATTCTACATACATTCATCATAGTCAAATTTGACACCGGAACAAACTTTCCCGCTGTCAGTTGGAACTCCTTGTTTGCCGTAGCGATGATGAACATCAGACATCGCTGAAATGGGATAGGGGATCCCACCCAGTCGCACCCGAATGCCGCGTCTTTCACACTCTCCGCCTGAAACATTTCACAATTAATGTCGTAGGCCTCTTTGAAATTTCCTGTTTGGCATTCTGGGACTTGTAACGGGTATTTGCCATCCGAATTGCAGTGATTTTGTGTCATGGTACAGCGGCATTATCCTCAATCATCCTGAGAATTTTTCCATATATATTCAGTGTATAAGAACTTATTTATCGCTTCGTGAATTTTTAAAATATAGTTTTCCTTAGATTTGAATTATCATGCTGTATCATGCCTCCTGTAAAATAGGTACCGTGTCTTTTTTCCGATAGTAAAACGGCCGGAGGGTAGCACTGAACACCTTATTATAACGACGGTGTTAAAAATGGATAGTTCTAGACTTCTCTCTCCCTTCTGTGTCTGTCTGGTATGTAATGGGCAGCTTTACGTTTATGTCATGTCATCCTTTAAGAATTAATGAAAATACTTCTCTCTCCCAGGTAAAATTTCACTTCGATTTTAGCTTAAACATTTTATCACATTCAAGCTTTTATTCATGAAACAGTAATATTCTTTTATATTTCAACTCAACATTTTATTTAATATAGGTGTATGTTATTATTTCTACAGATAATTGCCCAGAATTTAGCAATTTCGCAATACGGGATTTAATTCAGCGTTTGGCTAGCTGCCAAAGAGTTTCTTGCATAAGGGGAGTATGGGTATTGTCGTGAATATATAAAATACAAAATTTCAGACACATAAATTACCCACACTAAATAAAATATCCCTAAAACTTATCTGTTGAAATATACTGCCTTCATTCATAATTCTCTGAGGTGTTGCTATTATTCAAAACAGGGGAATAAACAAAGTGTTCACACATTCATGAAGGGTCTTCCTGTTCAGCGCATCCTGTTCATGTGGGCTGGAATACACACACTACATTATTGTTTCTGATTTGAAGCTGTGTGAGGTATCGATTTATGAAAGTGAACTCAGTAAAATCTCTGACCATTTCCTGGCAAATAAGGCCTTTTTTCATTTTGCCAGATGTTCTTTTACTTCTGTAGATTCCATTACATACGGTTGTAACATCCTTCGTCCTGATGCCACCTGATTCATAAGATCTGCATTCACATCCTTTAAAAACTTAAATTTTTTAGATCACCATCACATAATCACCAGTGATACTAGGACTAAGAGAGGGTTTGTTATGTTAGAATTAATGAAATCGAGCTTATTTCTAACACCAAATTATTTTATGACTACCTAATTAGAAATAATTACGTCCTTAGTTACAAAATTTTAATTTTAATTCATGTATTTACGCCTAACACTTAGGATATGCAGTAGTGAATATCATATTTTTGCTTGTGGCAAAAATTGTACAAAACTGATTCAAATAAAGAGTTATTTTTTTACAAAAATACGAGTACAAAGCAATATTTATATTTTGTGTGACTGACCTGTAGGATATCTTAAGAAAGCTGGAAGGAATGGCTTATTATTTCTGGCGAAGAAATGAGAAGCATAAAATGATATGCAGTTTCTAAAAAAATGCAAAATAATTTTCATAATACTACAATTAAAACGTTTGGAAATATCATCAATTTTTAACAATAAAAGGCCAGAGATTACACAAACCCATCCACAACTGAAAGAAGCTCTAAGCTCCTAATCCGTTGCAAGCTCTCTGCATGTCGATTTAAGAACAACAGCAACAACAATAAACCATTCACTCTTACGTGTTGTGTCAGCTGGGTTCCAAACCAGCAGATCAGAAACACTTCACAAACGAATGCCACATAAAGTACCACTGCTTGACTCATATCTGGGTAGACTCCCCTGTTCTGGAAGAAAAGTATTTTATAATAGCATTATACGAAGGAAACAATGAAAAACGTTTAAAAGCATTCCTACATTCCTATATTCAGTCAAGTTAAATTAATCTGAATTCACATTTTATTTTTTCTGGGGTTTCTAATTATTTAGCACTGCGCAATTCGAACGGAATGTGCCCCTGCAAGTCCGTCAAAGTAATAGAGAAACTGCGAGCTCTCCTGTCGTCTAGTAAATGCGAAAAAAGCAGTATTTTTTACCACTATTCGATACTATATTGGAAATGTTTTCCTTATATCACACAGTAGTTTAGATATTCCTCTGTTTGTGGATCACTTTCAAATTCCACCAACAAATTACTATACATTCATCGAAAAATTTCTTGGAAAATGTTTGAAACGACTTCTGGAGATGTGGCAAAAATTTAACTGTAAGCGTGGCGCCCAAAATTAAAAGGCTTTAAATTTTGGAAGAGTGGAATTTAGGGATCAAGAACTTGTCCAAGACACACTTGCCTTCAGATAATGCCAGCGGCGACAGATCTGTCGTGTGGATACGTGAGACCGAAACAGGTCAACAAGTGGCCCAACTCCAAGACAGATATATGATGATGATGATGATGATTAAACACGTTAGGCCCATTTATTCTTTTGCAGGTAACAGCACACAAGTCACCAACCTGAATATTATGAAGATGATGTTCAACGGACTAATGCGTATTTTCTTCACTCCATTATGGACTGTTGGGGGTTTTTACATATCCCCTCAAACGTGACCTTGGTTCGCACTAGAGTTGTCCCTTCTAGGTCAATATTTCCAAAAGAAACGCAATTCCAATTTATACTTGCACTTTCCTAAATTCTTATTTGTTTGTTTCTATTTACGTTAGGTTGCATGTGGCTGTTGTGAGAGATACTTCAAGAACTGAAATGATATATAACGCTGCAAAATTTGTAAGACTATTAAGCAATAGTGTCACAGACTAGAGGTTTAAAAAATTCAACATATGGGCTTATTACATCTGAAGATACTGCTGTTTATGTATCAGTCAGTTTAATATCAGAATTGTAGGCACAGTTATTTAAAGTAATATAATGACACTGCAAGAGGTAGGGAGTTTTTCACAAATTAATATATTTTAAACGTATCCCCATGAATTTGTCTATCCCAGTGGCCGCGCGGTCTAAGAAGTGGGATTGCGGCCTCTGGCTTGGTGGGATTTTGGGTTGGCTTCCCGCCGAGGGCATAGATATCTGTCGATTGTTAGTGTTGTGAGTGGTCAAGCAGAGATTTTTAAGTTGGGCTGCTCGATAGTCCAGAGGGGCCCTATTGACTGTCATGTGTTTGAGTGAGTACGGCTGCGGATTGGAAAAAAAAATCCTTCACATTCTGAGAAAAAAATCCATGTGACGTACTGAGATTGAAAATATTGCAAGGTTTCTGTTGGTGTGCGTACTTCAAAAATAATAATAAACTAATTAGAGGGAGGATAGTGTAGTCAAACAACACAACTTGTTTAGAAAGACACTAGTCTAATAATGAAACTACATGTTTCAGCCTGTAATGGTCATCATCAGGTTTCTACAAAGATTAAGAAGAGTCTATATATCTGTGTGAGGGCGTGTTGATAAAGACATCTCTATGCATCAATCCCTGTTTGTTCTAATATCTAATGCAAATTGCTATATATGGCCAATAAAAAGAGGTATTTCCGAACTGTAATGTGGACATAAGTATTTCTTCTTGGGGATGCACAAACTCTTGTGGCAGGGTCTAGTTTATCGTAATTGTCGTCTCCTTCTGGAGGGACCCCTAGTGTTGATGACCTTGGTGAATGTTTCCTGTGGGGTGACAGAATATCCACCAACGTCACCAACACAAGGGTTTCCCCAAAGAGAGAGAGACGACAATTACAATAAACTAGACCCTGCCACTAGAGTTTGTGCAGCCCCAAGAATAAATAAATATGCCCACACTACAGTTCGGAAATAACTTTTTTTATTGGCCACATACAGCAATTTGAACCAGACATTAGAGCAAACGAGGGATTGATGCATAAAGATCTCTTCTTCAACACGCCCTCACACAGATATATAGACTCCTCTTAACTGTTGTAGAAACCTGATGATGGCCATTACAGGGCGAAACATGTAGTTTCATTATTAGAATACAACATCTTTCTAAACAAGTTGTGTTGTTTGACTACACTTTCCCCCCACTCATTAGTTACTCACACAACGAGGATGGCAAACCTTAAATTTATGGACACTAGTCAAAGCCCCAACCACCAATTCGAAAACCCTAAGAGGAAGCTATATAACTGTAGGGCAAGCATTTATTTTTATAGAAAATACCTTAGCAAGAGACTAACCACCTCCTATGCTAAAATATAGATTCCTAACACTTTTCCAGCGCACAAACACACACAACAGAATGTAACCAAATTGAGGATAAAAGATGAAATAAAATTCTTACAATTTAAATAACAGAAACTAAATTCAGAAATTCACCAGCTACACTCAAAACTGGCAAAATTTTGGAAAAACTTATGGCCACACATACAACATGACATTGACAGGTAAACTTCAGAAAGAATGCAGTATGAGATACCAAATTTTAAACAATAAAATTAGACGCCTAACTCAACAACAAACACACACCCACCCACCTAAGAAGAATATTTATCCCAGAGTAGCGAACATGACTAACATATCATTTTGAGAACCAGAAATGGCCCTACTACAAAAAGGCCCCATATTCAATCCACATGATAAACCCAAAGTTTGGATCCAAAACCTAGCTCTCGAAGCCGAGACAGCCATTTCACACCTCCTCTCTACAGAACGGAAGTATACAGAAAAATGACAGCAGAACGAATCGACATCCTCCAAACCAACAACAACCCCCC
>JGI20166J26741_10357782_pt1 | contig 16249 bp, 11 predicted proteins | sample TergutCu122P5_FD_26741 | JGI IMG/M metagenome (IMG submission 26741)
GAACCGTTACCCCTCACACTGTACAGTATTCCTTCAAATCCCGTTACACAAGGCCAAATACTTCTAAGAAAGGAAGTTCCAAATAACCTCGTTGCCAATATTGGCAAATATATTTCTGAGCAATAAGTGAAACTCGCCTGAAATATGACCAAAAATGTGCTTTTATATCACTTCGGGCCCGAAAATGACCTAAAGCTAAAATATGGTTCAAATATGCATTTATATGACCAATAAAACCCATATTTTCATGCTCACAAGAGTCAGAAATGTGTTTATATTTAATTAGACATGTAAAAAGATGCCAGGATAAAAATATGACATGTCATAGAAATCCGAGCCCTACTGATAACCTAAGAATTTGGAACAAAAATTGTAACTAAAATAAGAAAATTATAAACTCATATTCTGAGAAATATTCTGAGCAGGATTCCTATAAATGGGAACTGGGGGCAGAGGTTTAAAGGGTAATGAGAAAAACACACATGCTAGCATTAGGCAAGATTCTAACCTGCGATCACAACTTTTGTCCGGTCTGTATCTGCACATGTTTACGCGCCATCCTTTGGATACGGTCTTGTGACTGAGTTAGGCTGTTGTAACGAGCCGAATGTGTGCACTCTAATGTTCCGTTAAACCACTAGCCAGATCATAATCTAGCCAACTGCTGGCATTGTCGCTCTATGGTTGGCAGTTCTACTTACAGTACTCTATATTCCGGGTTCAGCTTTTGGCTTGGAGACTGGCAATTCTGGATAAGGTCTCTCAGAGATATTTCCAGGAAATATGTTGGACGAATTCTGGGTACCTTAGAATAGGCCATTCAAATTTTCTTGCGTATTCAACTTATTTAAACTGCGCATTGGCACAGACAGCGCTCGAATTGGACTGGAATTCACCGTAACCCCGTTGCGATTGATACAAAAAGTTGCAAGTGTTCCAGTTGATACAATCAGCAATAATTTTTTTTCCCTGCATAGTAGATTATTTGTCACCTCAATATGCACGTGCAAAAACACAGAGCCAAGTGAACCTGGGTCATGCTAGCTTGCCTGTACATGCATTCTATTTCACCTTTCCTAGAAACTGCCTTTGTAGAGGCGGCTTCTTTCATACACAGGAATTGAATTTGAGTTCTAATTACTTCCAAATCGTAACCCTTGCTTCATGGTCGACACCATCTCACCGGCTTAAGGAAAGGTCTACAGGAAGAGGCACGAGCGATTATTTCAGGAATGTAGAACTTGATTGTTCTCTATTTAAAATAATTCACAGTTGTCTTTCTTTACAGAAATATCTACCTTAAATACAGAAATCCGCAACAATAATATACTAGAAAGCTCAGGTCTCGATATTCAGTTTCACAGTGCTTTTAAGACGTATAGCTAACATCGGAGTTTAATTATACAGCAAATTTCCAAGTAAAATAAGGAAGCTGGAAAAAATGTAACACCTGGGAAGGGGTCTGGGGTCATTTCTACTGCAGAATTCATTCTACCACTAGATGGATATATGTCTCATTAATTGATAGACTTATACGGAAACGTTGTTTGTACTTTGGAAAGATGACGTATTTCCTTGTTAGGTGGTCTGACTGTAATTTAGTTGACTTTGTGGATATGCAATACATGTCTAGCAAACACTTTTAAACAAATACTTTGTACACACGTGGACTTGAAACCATATCAATTATTGTAATGACGTATGCAAACAACTTGGCACAAAGGATGAGTAAAGTGATTGATTTTCTGATTGAAAGCGTTTCATAAGCCTAGGAGTGTGTGCGTTGAGGGAAATAATTTGAAGCAGAAATAGAGGATATTTATTAAGCAAATATTTCTTTTAAATTTCCTCTAATATGTGTTTAATGCAAGATTTGATTTTTCTGCGACAGTAAGATTAATCTTCTCAATACCAAATAAATCGCATTTCTAATGTGAATATTCAGAGTGTACGTTTCTCTGTATATGAGACCCGTTCTTAGAAATTACAAAATAAAGATTTTTCGTTAGACTGATTAAACGCCCTTCGTTAGCGTTTCACACTGAAACTTGACTGTGATTCTACAGTTGTCTTGTTTTTGTCACTTAACTGAGTGCATGTGTCCCTTTATTTTTATCAACTCATCTACTTCACTACTGAGTCAAAATTAAGAAGAATTAAATCTCGCATTTAATTAATCTTGTTTATAAGTTGGGATTACGGAGAAAGGTAGATTATTTTGAATGAAACCCATTTAATAAATCGTATCATTTGTTACTTTTTATGCAGTAACATACAGAATATTTATAAGTAATGTTTTCGGAGAAAAACTGCCCATCCGAAGATATTTTTGGAAACAAATGCGATACTTGACCCTGCTTCTGTTCAGCTACGTTATATTGGTGAGAAGTGAATATAAGTTGTTGTGGTTACCTGTTATTTCTATTGATAATTCTGTTTACAAATGAATAAATTCGCGTTCCATTTCACTCAATTTTTCTTGAACACAGGCGAGCCTTAACACTCTCTCTTATCTATCTCACGACAAGGGTTAATAACGAAAGACACCGTGAAATTCCGCACTTTGTTACACGGGATACGTAGTGTATCTGACCTACCTAGGTATATCCGTGGTTACTTCACAGACCATTTTGCATGGCGGCAGCCATCGCAAATTTCGCCTTTATTCCAGTTTGCCTTGGGTCGGGGTCCAAATGTTTTACTTCAGTACATTGCAGGCATTTCTAGGTTTTTATTCACTACATTTCTGGTCCTGGATAGTTTCAGATTAGTTATGTTAAGTTGTTATCATCTTTAAAGAAAGTGTTTTAAATGTTTTTCTTCGGTTCTCAACAATTCATCACACCAAATAAACACGCTCTTTGCACATCGAAATTCTGCTGGTGAAATTGAATGCACTATGTCTTGAATGCTTTCTTTCAGTTCGTCTTCAGGGCGAGGATTATCACATTGTGCTTTACCCAGTCTCACGAACGAGGAGGCCACAATACCCTTACTGTTATACCGTCACCAAAATTATTTTCCAAATAGAACATGGAATTGATTGCTGTGTAACCCAAAAAAGTGATGTCTTCTCGTAATAGGACAGATGATCACAACATGGTGTCCAAAAGAGTGTAGCTGGTGTATGTGTATATGAATATATATGTATATGAATTTAAGGTCTCACCCAAAACAACAGGCCTGTTCCACACGCCAGCCACAGTATCACATAGAGGCACTTTTGGATGAAGATAATTTTTCTCAAGGCGAAGCAGTAAATAATATGTTGAAAATTCACGTTTCTACTAAGATGCAACCAACTTCGTCGCCAAACAGAAAGAATGTGTGGTCTGTTTTCTTCGTCTGACTTCATGACGATGTTTCCTGTAGGCCTGGTATTTAGCAGCATGTATATCGTAGAGAAACACGATACTGCAATGGCATTTCTACTGCTACTGAAGGTGCCTTCACGACTACTGACGTGTACAGTCTATGACTGACAATTTGAGGCTTAGAAGATGTTAAGGAATGCAGGTAAGGCGAGACGGGTTTCTTCCTCGCGAGACAGCATGGGTCAGCAACTACTATGTGTGCGAAAATATTTGTCAATTTGTATTGGCCCTATATGCTCCAAGGACGTTTCTTCACCTACAATCCTAGATGTAACTGTTTTGACATTTACTATTGCCTTCAGATATGAGGGGAATACTAATGCTGCCTGAAAACTGGACGAAATGTGTCTCTCTTCCAATAGGGGTTCTTTTTTTTTCGAAATGTTTACAGAATACTTGGATGTCGTCCTTTGTTACACGCTTTACTGAATCGTTAGTATCTTGTAATAATTTCTGTAATTTCTTATCTGCTTTGACTTTTCACGCACAGTTCTCTTTAATTTGTCCCATGCGAGCTCCCCAGACTTTAGGTCACGCGTATGGAAGCAGTCGCATAGTTGTGTGATTGTGGGTTACCGGTACGCACTCAGTTTTGTAGATCTAATCATTTGGCTTCGGTGAAGGATTTACCCGACTCAGGTGCCCATAGTATCATAATACACAGACCCTTTCTTAGGGAGCCATGATCTAATATCTGTTTGTATCGCGTAAGGGGAACGTGGTTCGTCAACATGAAGAGTGAAATGCAGAGCATTATCCATTAAAAAAACTGACTGACGTGGAAGGATGAAATGTGTTTTTCGGGTGCCAGCCTGCCCACTTCTCACAATCCGTCACATGCATTTGTGCACGGTAGTCTCCCCTTGTAAATTAGTTGCTTATGAAGAAGAAATCCACTGATTCTCCCAGCGTGAAGCAATATAAGTTTGTTTTTCGAATTCACATAGGTAAGAATGCCCGTGACGTCGTCATTTTACCAATACGTGCGAAATGTTATGCTTTCCACCCGCATTTTGTAAATGTCAAATATCGATCGTCCATTATTCCGATACTTTTGTGTTTGTTTCAGACACCTCGAACTCCACAAAACAATGTCTGATCCCTTTACAATAATTTATCTCTAGGAATGCATTTCCTCAATTTAAACTCTCTCCTCTTTACAGTACCATATAATGACATTCTTTCTCAAGTAAAATATATTTTCTTTTTACTTATTGGTAGCAGCTTGGGAGAACATGGGACCTTATTCTCATAAATTAAAATTTTTGCCTGTCCACACTACGAAGGTACACAGCCATTCCTAGCTTTTCGCGTGTTCGTGTTTCGCGGTTTTGCAAATTCGCGAGGTTGCCCCAGTAATGAAATTACGTCACTCGTACCCTTCAATGGGTAGGAGCATCAAAATTGTTTCTACAACTCGAGCAGGTCTTCGAAATATACCGCTTGATGTGCAAGTAGTTGCACAAAAGAATAAGCACCTCCGATGACAGTGTTTCTGCAAAGGAAAAAATACTAGAAGCTAATAAAAAATTTTTTTTGGGGGGGGGAGGGGGTTAATTATTCGCAGATTTTCGCCTTTTGCCGGGGGTGTTCGAACACAACCTCCGCGAAAGCGAGGGATAAATGTATATTTGGAGTAGAATTGCAGGTCCACAAATTCTTAAACCCAGCACTATATGCAAGTGATCGGTTAACTTTGCGCTCTGAAATTTTGTCCTTGTTTCCCAGTGACTAGCAGGCTGGGTGGGACCCAGAGGCCGTCTGGACGGTTTCTGAGAAGAGTAGAATTATGTTGATTCCACCGGGATTCAAGCATCGGACCAGCCGACCAGTAGGTTAGTTGGTATACCGGCTACACTACTTTGTCTCCTGGGATTTTCTCGTTATACGTACTGAAGCCTGGTATTTGTTTCTGATTACACACTTACACAATTCATCCAAATAAAAAATATGAGTGCCTTGCACCTCTTGTTTCCCGAAGATTTTAGAAGTTTAACTGGCTTAGTAACATTCCTGTCCCTGAGTTTCTTCGAATCTTTAAGATTGCTGACCGAGATTTCTCTGTGTACCAGAATGCTCCTTCTGTTGCTTGACTTATTGGCACCAACATCCTTCCAGTGTTGCTTTCTTGCCATATGTCTAAATGGCTTATGTAGTTCTTTCCATGCCCTCGTGCTGCAATGTTTTTTGCCATCAGGCTGACATTTTATTTTGCATTATACACAAACGCAAACTACGATTATACATAAATGCGCGAAATATACACTAATGCACTACATGTATACCAACAAACTAAATAAACCCATTACTACACAACTCTTTATGGTTAGATCTTTGACGGACTACAGAAACCATTACAGAAACCGTTACAGCGGCCAGTGTATCTGGGACTGGTGCCTTTCCCTAGATAGCTCTATATTCAGACAGGTACTAATCTCATGTCCCGTCTTTATTTATCGTCTTTATTATGTTGCCTCATCCGAAATTTTCAAATTATCACTCCTAAACCGTAACTACGTTACTGAGAAAGAACATTGAAAGGCGGGTAGGTGAGCAAGCCAATTTCCACGTGACAAGTTAGCCTATAGAAACAGACCAATATTACGGTCCAGATAAACTAAGGTTCCTATATATACATTATATACTTAACGTATAATGTATGTATACGTGTAGGTTATGCGTGTTTTTTTTTGTGTGGAACAGGAGATTATATTTAATGTAAAATACAAGTCGGCTTCGGCAAACTGTATTCTTAAATTTTTGAGAAATAAATTAAAAATAAGAATCAGAATTAAAGCGAACCTGAGTAGGAGGCAGGGAAAGATGAAAGGATGGAACTGATAGGTAATCTGAAATTATAAAACACCTAAGGAATTTAAAAAAACAGATTCGAATAAAAATGTGAATGAATCGTAGTTACGTGGGACAAAAAGAAACATGTCGACTTTATAATAAAAACATTCGTGGTTGGTTGCGTAAAACAAATTTGCTTCATGCTGTGTTGTTAAAATATTGAAAATGTAGCTTTTAATCAAAAGAAGAATAAACATATCTCCTCGAACTGGTAAGAATATCTTGTAACAGACACACGAAACCGAAACAGCAATGTAATGTAAGGAAAATTCTGGAACACAATTATTTTGAGGCGAGAGTAGTAAAAAATCTAGTAAAAAAGAAAGGGAATAGGAAAACGGTAATATTAATGTATAAAGTAAATTGAAACTCCATATCTTGTGTTATTCACAAGACTCTAATGAATCAGAAATCATTTCATGATTTACCTAATGACGAAGGCACACAAATATTAAATAGTATAAGTGTTGTAAAAATGTGCACAGTGGTGAATTATACCAAACTCATTGCAGATGGAATGAAAAGAAATGACAAGGAAAAAGTAAAAAGCAGTAAAAGAATAGACATCACTTAATCGAAAAATTACATTAAAATGTTTGTTCTGAAAACGCTTCTTGATTGAGATTATCCTGGAGAGGCTGATATTTTAAATTAGATTTATTTGAACTACAGAGTACGGAGGACGGAAATATAAGAACATCGTTGCTGCGTTCTTTAAATTTGTGAGGATTTAGTAAATAAATTTTGGAAAATTTAGTTCAAAAGTGTTTGGCTTAAAACGGCACAAATGACTGGGAAGAAAAGCTGGTGTTACATGTCACCTTTGGAAAGTACACCCCGAATTTATTGCCTGGAACTCTTCTGATTATATTCTAACTACATTTGAGCGACTTTTTTTCGGAAAATCCAAGGCTTTAAAAATTTTCCAATATTCATCCGAAAGCTTTATTTTCTACACCACTAGTCTCAAAGAGAATTTGATAAAATTTGATAAAATTAGCAGTTATTTCTTAATCCATTTATTAAAATTCAGAAGAATACTGAACATACGATAAAATTCTCCCCCCAAAAAGTACTATTGTAATAATAAATAACCTTGCTGGTATAAGTGCTTATTTTAGAATAGCCTCCAAGTACGAAGGTTCAGAAAAACAGTAATAGATCCAGACATTTTTATGGCAGATGTTGTGGATGAATTGCGCGATTTTTTCGGAATTTCTTCAAAGAGAAATGGTACCACAATGCTTCAGGCGTATGAAATTTCGAGACTACGTTACAAGTCTCTTAATCAATAGTTACCTGTCAAGGGCGAATTTGTCAGAAACGTATATAGCCACCGTAACTGGAAAGATGAAAGATATCTGAATAAACTAATAAGTTCTTTGTTAGTCCACGCACATTAATTATTCTAATTGCAATGCCTGTAACATAAGTAAACCTTTTAATTGTAACTCACATATCACAGGCATATTCGTCACAATATATTAGAGCCAGTTCTACAGCCAGAACTGTTTCAGCTTTACTGCTTCCGGTATTTGTTACAAACCTAAATAAAGACTGGTTCTGGCCGATCTAATTTTGGAATTGTTGGTGTTGTATTCCGTTAAGATGCTTATTAATACCATGCTTTCCTTAGCGAGTTATAGTCAGTGACTTCTTACATACCTTGTAAAATTCCCTTAATTAATCGAGGTAGTTCTTGCAACCACGAATATTCTTTAACGATGAAAAATACACATTGCCTTAGATTCCTTTGAAAAAATCAAGTTGTAAAGTGAGCACTAACACACTGGTAAAAACTTAAATATCAAATGATCAAAGAACTAAAAATACACCTCCAAAATATAACCTAATGCTATTGCAAGTTCAATTTAATTTTTTTCACTGCAGGGGAAAGTAGACAGGTAACAAAAGTAAAAGCGGTCAGCGAACGAGTAAGTGCGGAGTGGGACAGATAGTTCCCCATTGTGCAGATAGTGGTGCACGTAGCCCTTGTTGCATGCCCTAGGTCTCTTCCTGAAGAAGTGGGCGTAAATAAAAAGGGCGCCAATAGGAAATGTTATTCTGATAAGGAATACTGCAATAGGTAGTTGTTAGGAGCAATCCTACCAATGACAGTCTCTTCGTATGCGGTATATGAATCTTCTGTACTGTGTAAGTACCGATATGTTGGTGTTTGCACTCGGCAATTAACAGTTATTTCCAGTTATCAGCAAAACGATACGATTCTTGCATCAAGTAACAAAGAAGAGAATTACACAAGCTAGTGAAACTCTTCACGTCATGAACGATTTGCCCATATCGCTGTTCACCATTACTCAGCACTTGTTAGTAAATACTTGTGTTTCTTGTGAGAGGGTAAATATTTCGGGTGCAACACTTTGAGTGCAAGGATTCCGGGTCGTGTGAAGTAATGAAGTATAGCTTCACATAGTACCAGTACCACGAACATACCAATAGACAGCAATGTTTCTGCATACACAGTGAATATTCTTGCACATTCTTGTATATTCTTGGTATTCACTATGATATTTTTTTGGATATTTTTGTAGTTAAACTGTAATATTGTCAGTATATAATACTTTACATTTGTATGTCAAATCATCTAAGAGCAGACGTGGAATTTATTCCTTGAGCGTCCTAAAGGATCCATCATTCAGAATCCGCTCGTTCTGCAATCACATTCCATCATAATCCTTCGGGTTACAATAGTACACTTAAATATTGCCTTGTTATTTGTTACTGATATTAATAGAAAAATAAAAAACATTAATTTTTTACCTATGTAATTTTCAAAGGAACTGTAGACAACTGGCATGCACTTGTCACGGATGATACATGTTTTATACCGTCGATGTCACGGATGACTATATTCACTCTCACAACCTTCATAACTCAGTCATGTTATTACCATTTTTAAGTTTCTTGCTGCGGTTAGGTTAGTGATTCGATCGTGCCAAGTTAATGTAGGTAGTTATGGTGGCTTTTAACGTAGGGGCTGTGTTATTGTTTGTCATTATCTCAGTTTTTTTTGTTTCATCTTATTTCGTAGTTGTGGGCCAGGATAGCGAATACTAGCTTGACGGTCCGGGGATCGAAACCCGGCAGGGACAAGATTTTCGCACCTGTCCAGAAGGGCCCTGGGGCTCACCAAGCCGTCTGTACATTGGGTACAGGGTCTCTTTCTCGGGGGGTAGACCGACCGGGTCGTGTCGTTGACCACCCACCCCATGTAGCCCCGAGGTTAAAGAAAGAGTAGAGCTATACCTCTACTTCCCGCTCTGGGGCATTATGGCCTTCTACAGGTGAACTTTAACGTAATTTTTAATTCTTAGACTTGTCACTGATGGTAAATTTTCCATGCCGTCGCCGTCACAGATGTTGTCACGGATAATGAAGTTCAATCTTACAAGCTTTACTGCATGGCCACTTTATTACACCTGTAAGATTATTGCTATCTTATTCATCGTGGTGTCAGGTTTTTATATGTTTCTCGATTGGGTGGTCCACCATGGCGTTTACAGATAGAAGAATACTTAAATGCAAATAAACCACACGGTCTGCACTAAGAGGCTAGGGCACGGTGAATGGCATAGATTGCAATGAGAACGCAGCTTCCCAGTTTTGTTCTGCGCCGTAAGATTCCTACTTTCCCTCCTCGTCAAATTGCACAGACAGCCAAAGGGTGTTACTCCAAGAATATAGAACGTAAATGAAAAAATGGCTAAATTTGCAAAGGGCGTTAAAGCAAAGAGATGTAAGACAATGTTCGCGTGTACGTTCCCCCCCCTCCCCCCCATTGTGGCAGCTGTACGGCTTTGCAATTAAATGTTTTAAAGTAAGAGTTAATTTGTTTGATTTGCGGGGTATTTTAACCCAGTTTCGGGACGAGGGATTCGAAGTGCATTTTCGAGACTGTCCCACGAAAATCGAAAGGGGTGTTCACCAGCCATGTTTAACTTCAAGTAGCTGGTATCAGTAGGACCAGCAGGTTTAGTCGTGGAAATGGCACTGAACCTATCGCTACTCAGTAAACAAAAAGCTCTTTTTGATTCTGATTTATTTAACTAATCGTTTAAACACCTTCCTGCGTAGCAATAGTGGAGGGGAGAAACGGTACTGTGCTGCGTAAGTTTACAACCTCCTTTTGTATCTACACTGGGTGTATAATGTGGCACTTGCTCCACATGATTGTATTCACTAATGCAATGCTTGCACGTTTCTGCCTGCCGTTTTATTTCTTAAATACTTGTTACGAGTTTATTACTTCATGACTCATTGAGAATGGTTCCTTGTGAACAGAAATATGATAGAGTATGGTATAATATAGAATATTAGGGAGTGCCCATTACACTGTATATTTTGTTGGTTTATTTATTACAGATATGAAGTACAAATACAGCGAATAAGCATTACTGTACACAACTTCCTTAATTTGTTCCAACATCTATGTGGACACGCTCGGGCAGATTCCAATCCATTCGGTTCGGCTCGATTCATTGCGAGCAACAAGATTTGCGAAGTCGTTTCCAGCTAAGGTGATTATTATGTTATTTAACCTTGTATATCCATAAATGTTTGGAGGTATAAAGACATTATTTTTTAACCGCTTGCAGAATGAACCAAATGAATACTATATGCCTGACGGTAGTTTCTCACTGGATAAGAGAATGAATTCTGCATTGATTCGCAACCAATGAACTTTCGAAGGTATTCAAAAAGAAAAAGGGCTGGAAGGAACGCGCTGAGATTTGTTGTAGTTGTATTATTAGACAAGAAGGGCACGTGGTAGAAAAATGTTGAATGAGCACAATTTTTGAGGGCATTGAATACTTACTTCGTACCTATAGAGATGATTCTTACTTCGTAATTTTGGATTTGAATGCACGAATAAAATCATGATATGTGATTCAAAGGCGCTGTCTGGGAACTAATGCTTAACAGCAATAATCGGAGTTATTTTGTCATTGACATATTTGATTTGTGCACATCATAGTAACTTGTCTTGTCTGGAATTTGATCAAAACAAATGGGGTAAATCCAAAATAAGGGGACCTAACATATACGTACGCCCCACCGTCTTGTAGTGAATATATGTGCGCATCATAATTAGTTCTCCTATTTGGGACCTTATCACAGGAAATGGGTAGCTTCTAATATAGTGGAACGTGATAGTTACCTTACCATTTTATAGTGAACATGTGTATTTTATTTAAATGCTAAACGAATGCAACGACTGTTTGGGCTGTTATCTCAACCGTTATTACAGCGGTATTCAGATGATAAGAAATTGTACTGTGGATCATAAAGTGCACAATCTTCAAATAACGCGTCTGAATATTATTTTCTAGTTACATCGCCTGTCTTATCGCAATTACAAAAGTGAGAGCGAAAGAAATTCTTTTGACTTCATCATCATCAGAACCAGCCGAAAAGTCCTAGATGGACCTTTGCTTTTTAAAAATATTTTTTCGCAGTTTCTTTTTAACTTTGGCTTTCCTACTCAGTGCCTAACATCAAAATATTTCAGGTCGGGTAATAAAATCCAGCCATTGCAGTTTTGGTCATCTTGCTCGTCTCTGACCCCAGACTTCAGCAGCCAGGAGTCCGTTAGATAGAATTATTTCAACCATCTTTATGATATTCCCCAGCAATTTTTCTAAACTTCATTATGAGAGCTATGTCTGGTTCTTTAAAAAGAAGGTATAATTTATTTTTATATCGCATCCGTCAAAATCCTTCCCCTCCACAGGACCGTAGATCTTTCTGAAAATAACCCTTTAAAAATTTTTGAGTCCCTTCCTTCAGTCTTTGAAATGGTCCGTGTTAATATGAATGATGTCGAGACAGTCAAACAAAGCTCATTAAACATTCTTACTTCTGCAGCTTGCTTTCAAGCATTTAGTTGTGTAACAGGTGAACCATTTCGATTCAACTAAATACGTGAAGAAGTCGTGGCTGACTAAATGACAAAGAGCTTGTGCTCAAAGAAGGGTAGGCAGTGGTGTACATAATTTTGGTTTTTGTGGAAGGATCTGTTTTAATTATATTGCCTATTGTTTCGCTTTTGAGAAGAATTTGGACCAGTGTCTAAACTATCAACATGTTACTAGTATAATGCCAATTTTATTTTATTTTAACTCCTCAGTCAGGAATGTTTTATGGTTTTTGTCTCAACATATGTCATTGTTGGAAATGATGGTTTTCTTATTATAAACTAAAATTTATAATACTTGAATGGTTTGCAATTTTTGTTTGTACTTCATTACTAACGGCGGGACAGGATAGCGTAGTCAGTATAACGACTTGCACCGGACTAAACGGTGCGAGAATCGAATCCAGGTGTGGCGAGATTTTCCACACCTCTCCACTCCGGCCCTGGGACCCACGCAGCCTCCTGTACAAGGGATACCGGCGTTCTTTCCCGGGCGTAAAGCGGCCGGGGCGTGGCGTTGACCACCCACCCCGATCCAGCGTCGAGGTTAAAGGAAAAGTACAGCTACACCTTTACATATGTATGAATTAAGAAACAACGTGAAAATATGTTATGGGTAAAAGTCGTTAAAAAATCAAGAAATAAATGCCGAAAAATTTTTAAATTTAATATTCTGGGAAATATTTATGTAAATCTTATTTTATTTCTTACTCCTTTAAATTCTGCAATATAGTAACAAAAGTGGAAGATAAACATAGTTTTGGGTTCTATTATTAAGGCCTTGACCAATGCTCACTGTCTTGTGTGTCCACGTTAGTTCTCAAGTTCTGTGGACCTTTGCAGGGGAGAAAGCCAAGAGAAAGGGTAGAGGATTAGATGAAAATGGAAAGGTTGGGGAGAAATTTGTATGTCTGTGTTTCGGGGTAGAATGTGCACACAGGCAAGAATCAGTAGCTTGAGACAGGGAGGACGTAGTTTTAAGGCTTTTTGTATTAATGAATGGCATAATTCGGGAACGTAATCTGATGGCTTCCACAGCAAGGGATTTAATTTTAATAAATTTAAATTTGAAGGGTTAGGCTTAGAAGTGGACTTCAGTTAAGCCCCCTGTGCCTTTCTGGTGGTTCATGACTGAAAACGCAATAACGAACAGAAGGATGTGAAGGGTTCTAGGTGCCTCCAATACATGTGCTGCTGTTTTGTTGCTGATTCAGGTCGTAATACATTTAGCTCAACAATAGGCGTACACGTATTTAAAATGAATGAATTATTTACACTTTCGCGTTAATGTTTCATCAGTCAGAATTAATTTGTGTGTGGAGACATAAATCCTTTGCGTGTAAAGAAACTGGCCGGTTCGTCTAAATAATGTTTAAAGAGCTACATCAAACCTCAGTGAGAACATATTGCCTCCCATGTATGGGAGAAAGACCACAGCTGTGACCAGTCATAAATTATAAAATAATTTTATTTAAGTTGTATTAGATGGAACCAGGAAATAATGCATATTACAGCCAGACAAAGTGTACAGGATTCGTGACCGTAAGAAATATTGGCATCTCTTCTGTACGTAATACGAGAATGTTGCGGTAAAATTAAATATTGTGAACAGAAGCTTTATTTCTGGGGACTCTGCTTAATTGTCTGATGAAAATCTCAGCGAAGGCGGAAGTTATTTTTTTCTTTTCTTCCCCCCTCCCCCTGCCAGTATCTGAATGTAATCTTGGCAACGTCTTCGGAAAACAGCTGCGATTTCAGAGGTTATGGACTGCAAGTGGTGAAGCCAACTGCTACCAGATTCTCTGAGGAGTCCAAAGTACACTGCTAATTCACTATGAACGAGGTCAATTTTTCTAGTTTTGGTTATAAGGACATGAATTTCTGATAGTTACTTTTCGAGGGACTTCCGGAAGGCGTAATTGTTAAATGAGTGTAGGCATAGTAGTATTCAGAAAAGGGGTTAGTTGTGTTTTAAATGGCGGACACAAAGGACACAGAAGTCAAAGAAACCTTATAGAAATCTCTTAGTCATGTAAATATTTTCGTACAAAGTTCAGCTAGTCTGATTCAACGGGACGCCAGAGCCTTAGAGTCAATTACTCTGACCCAAATCCATGCCAAAAATGTTGCCGAAGCTTCCGTAATCACAGATCGTATTTAAGGAGTTCGCTCTAATGAAACCTAGTGCGTGGATAATATGATACAACTCCAGTATGTGGATAATATGATACAGCTCCAGTACGTGGATGATATGATACAGCTCCAGTACGTGGATGATAAGATACAGCTCCAGTGCGTGGATGATATGATACAGCTCCAGTACGTGGATGATATGATACAGCTCCAATGCGTGGATGATATGATACAGCTCCAGTATGTGGATAATATGATACAGCTCTATTACGTGGATGATATGCTGCAGCTCCAGTACGTGGATGAAGTAATACAGCTCCAGTGCTTGGATGATATAATATCGCTCCAGTTCGCCACAAATTTGTCATTTTGGCAGCGTTTTCTTCTTTAGAACTACAGCCTTTCAGTTTGGCCTTGGCTACCCTCACGACAGATGTCCATTCTCTTCCGTCCAAAGACCTTGTTCTCCATCATTTTACACCCATATTCCTCCAATCCAATTCGGCAGCATCCATCCATCCATCTTAATCTAGGTCTTCCTTTTCCCCTCCTGGTTTTGCTTTCTATTAATTCTTTACTGTCCCTTTAACATCCGTTATTGCAACATTCCCAACTAATTCCATTCTACGTACCTTAATTACAGTTATAATGCCTGGAGATTTAAATTTATTATAACTTTCTTGATTCCCTCTTATTCTTCGAACCGTTCATTTTGCCAGCTACTGACTTTATTTGAACACCCCGAGGCAAAGCTAGCAGACCTAAGTTACGGTAAAATAAGGAAGAGGCCTAGCTGCTGCGTGGCTGGAGAGTTTTCAGTGGCGTGAATTATTGTTGATACCAGATCTTAAGTTTCCTTATAATACGTCCGAGTACTCAGTTTAGGTGTGCGATAGAGCACTGTACATTACGTACACTTATCGGTTAGTGCTGCGTGGAAAGGCAATTGAAGTTCGCTCGGCTGAAGTTTGTGGTGCATATGGTAACCACTTTTGTTTATAAGGCTACGTCTAGATTTGAATCTTATGTATTCACTTTGAAGACTGGAAGGACAGGTCGTGTTGTGTAGAATTTGGCCGCATTCTTAATAGACCGAAACTAAACAAAGATATGTTCCAGGCCTGCAGGCCGTCAGAAGCAGTGTCACAGTGTACAGTGAGTAATGGCTTGCAGTTCTGTTACATGTCAAACAAGCAAGGCGATCAATTATCGAGCGGTGTCTGGGCCACGCTTACCCCTGTAAGCCATGTAATTTGGTTTGCAGTGTACACGTCACAGCGCTGCAAGTGTCACTGGTCCTGATATGCGAAGAGCCTCTCCCTGCACAAAGCATTTCAGTCGCTAATCTACAGCAGATTTTCTCTACTTTAAATGAAGGTTTGTTATTCTTTCTCTGTCTTCTTTACGAGATTTTTCTTTTGTCATTTCTGTAATTCTCCTTGACTTTTTATTTTTTTTTCTTTTTTAAGAAATCCAACCACTAGGAAGACAAAGACACAAATAGGAGTGTGTAATTAAGATGGATTTGAATATTAGAGGGTTGTCGACTGGTTCCATCTGGCTCTGAATAAGGAAAAGTGGTGGGCTTTTGTGAGTACGGTCAGTAATTTTGGGTTCCACAAAAGGCGGGGAAGTTATTAACTAGGTAAAGAATTTCCCTGCATTGCTTCCTTCCATTATATTTTCCATATCTCCTTCCTTTCATGTTGAGATTCCTTTTTGTGTTTTCTTTCCTTTTTTTTTTGCCCCTTTCCTCTCTTTCACCTTATTTTCCATTGAAACTTCGAAGGCGATTTGTTACAAGAAACATTCATTTTATACTACTAAAACACAAGTTGTGTTTCGAAGAACTATTTTTTTTTTGTTTACAAAATTATGACGTACGACATTTTCAAGGTCTCGCTGTACCGAATATAATATGCACAAAGTGGAACGAGACCTTTCCTTGGGAGTA
>JGI20166J26741_10358893_pt1 | contig 16249 bp, 8 predicted proteins | sample TergutCu122P5_FD_26741 | JGI IMG/M metagenome (IMG submission 26741)
CCCTCGCACCTTCTAAGAAACGAAGCCGGGTCCACGCCCTGACCGGACAATATCTAAGATACGTCCGATCAGCATCGCCTTCTTTGGCGGATGCAACAGTTGGAAATGAAATTTTACAGTAGTTCGAAATGAAATTTTAAAGTAGTTCGAAATGAAATTTTACAGTAGTTCGAACTGAAATGTTGCAGTAGATCGAAATGAAATTCTACTGTAGTTCGAAATGAAATTTTACAGTACTTCGACATGAAATTTGACAGTAGATCGAAATTAAATTTTGCAGTATTTCGAAAAGAAATTTTAGGTAGTTCGAAATGAAATTTTCTTAAATAGGTTTTGGTCGTAACTTCGGTTGGTTGAAAGTGGGGGAGTGGCTGTACGTCCGAAAATACTGTGCAGATAGTGTCATTGTGTCAGGTCCAGAGGTGTTCTACAGTTGCGCGGCTCAGGAGAGCCTCCAGTGCGCTGGTTCAATACTGGCCTACCGCATATGCTTGTAACGAATGGAAATAGGCACATTATACAAAGGAAAACATGTTTCAGGCACTGTTCACCCTCTCTGATTCTTGAATATTGACAGCGTTCTGTGCATGTATTGTTTGAAATGACAATGGCACCGTGTGCAGGATTACAGCAGATAAGTTTACATATAGCATTTCGTGTTACAAAGAAAAGCTGGACAGACAGGAATATGAAAACTGCACAGTACTGCAGCACGTAGCTAATATCCTTCGCAGTACGTGTAATGTCTGCAGGACAAATGACAGTCATTCCATTCCATATTACACGAAACAGTATTAAGGCCGGTCCGTACATCATACTGCGACTAACCCCCCCCCCCACCACCACCGCCACCACCACACCCCCCCTACCCGGACCATCAATACCTTTCAAACAATAGTAATACTGATCAAATCTTATTCAGGGGAACGACTGCGTGTACTCGGAAAAAATATTAAAAACGTTCCGAAAAATCTCATCTATCACCACCAATGGGACAAAAGCGTCTAAAAGAAGCATTTTTGTTCCGAATTCTCGTGGGTGGTCGTCCGAAATGATATTAACTCTAGTCGGTAAGCTTCAACTTCTGAAATAGAAGTACGTCAGTGCAGAATGATGACGCTTAAAATACTCGTGCAGTGCCAGGGGAAAACACTGACACCTAATACACACTCCACGGAGCAGTCACTTCAGAAGCCGGCAGCAGATCAGTTACAAAATAAATTCTTCGTTCCTTATGGAAGGTCCAATTTCCATTACAGAATACAAAACAGAAGGCAAATTTCTCGCTAGTCCGAGACAGACGGTCTAGGCCTACTTATCTAAGGACACATTTTAATATTATCCTCCCATTCACGTGCACGTACCAAAAGTGACATCTTCCTTCGTGCTTTTGAACTACAATCTTCAACGCATTTCTCATCTCTGTTCTGCGGGCTACAAGCCCAGTCCACTTCGACTTTGTGGATTTTTAATTCTTTTCATACAGAAATTAATGACAATATCATACTTTATGGATTTTAACACAAATGCTGACACTGAGGAATAGACCAATTATTGAAAGAGGAATTAAATTTTTTCCCACGTAGATATAGCAAGAGGCATCACGCCCACTCCACGTGACCTTCAGGTCAAAGTAACGCTCACTGTTTCAAAAAAACCGCTCTCAGGAGCATAAAATGTGCAAGTATGGTTGCGTAACAAAATGGAAAGCCAAGAAAATGCTACAGAGTTCACAAGAAACTTTCTTACATACCCTGAGTACTACAGGGCATTAACAAGAGGAATCAGTCTCCCTCTTGTACACTTCCCTCCATGTACAGGTATTAGCTCCGTGACGCTGTGACTGCACCTGCATTACATGAGAAATGGCCTGCAGGAACAATATGCGAAATTGACAAGGAAGGTGCCCCCTGCTTTCAATCCATTGCGTTCAATGGTACAGTGACACTGCTCCTCTGCAGGCCACGATAGCATATGGGAGAGGGCAGACAGTGCTCTACACATTCCTAACTCGGTCGATCGATAGAAGTGGTTTCTCAGCTTCATGCCCCGGCCGCTTTACCCCGGGGAAATGAGCTGACGCCACCTACTGAACAGGAGGCCGGCAGGGAACGACAGCCAGGCCGGAAGCTTCGGGGAAGAGTACCTCTGTCCCTGTCTGGGAATCGAAGCACCCGGTCGCTGCACTGACCACTCTATCCCTGCTCCTTGTCCTCAAAATCAGTAGCCAAGTTCACGTTAACAAGGTTAGACAAAACGGTACAGACGGTAATGACGTCGAAAAGGAAGCCAGATACTACGGACAAGCCTGAAGAGCATCGTACAGGGTCACAGGGCTATCCGTTGTGAGGTGCAAATAATTGTTCGTCGTCGGTGGGATATGAAAGTAGACGTAATGAGCTCTAACTAGTAAAGTGCTACCTTTGGAGCACAGCCTTGTGGGGTGATGAAACTTGGACACTTTGGAAAGTAGATCACAAATACCTGAACAGTTTTGAAATGTGGTGCTGGAAAAGGATGGAGAAGATCTATTGGGCCGATAGTGTGAGAAATGATTAAGTGTTTCAGTCAATTTGGAGGGAAGGAATATCCTACTCGAGTAGAAAAAGGAAGGCTAACAGGATTGGTCACATCTTGCGTAGCAAGTGCTTTCAAAAACACGTCGTTGAGGAAATACAGCAGGAAACAAAAATTACGGGAAGAGGAGAAAACAGATGTAAGCAGCTACTATTTGACCTTCAGGAAAAGACAAGATACTGGAGAATGAAAGAGGAAGCACCAGATCGCACTCTGGGGAGAACTCGATTTGGAAGAGGCTATGGACGTGTCGTCAGACTGGAGAATGAATGAGCGAATATAAACAACGAAAGAAAAAATAAATGAAAGAGTTCTAGTGGAATCGTCTGATTTTAGAGTTCCCACCGGCTGTTTGCAACGAATCTCTCTATCTCCAGCGGTGTACAAATACAAATCCAGTTTCCGCCACTTCAACACGCAAGTTTCCCAGAGTCCAAGCTACAAATGCACAGCCACTCGCAGTGTGTGTGTGTGTGTGTGTGTGTGTGTGTGTGTGTGTGTGTGTGTGTGTGTGCGCGCGCGCGCGCGCGCGCGCGTGTGTGTGTGTAGCCCTATATCCTACGATTCTCACAATTCTCGACCGCTGCAGCCCGAACAACGCACAACACACAGTCCCATTACGACCGGATCCTCGACCCGCGCAGACTGGGCTTAGGAGCTTATTACACGTCCAGAACCTTACATAGGCCTTCTTGGGATGCCTGTACCAGAAGAAGGAGGCAAAAACATTCTACGAAACGTCAAGGGATCATTTAAAAATCGAGTCGACGTCACAAGACGTAAGACTGGTCTATGAAGTGCGACATGCTGGCAGCGACATTTCGGATATATCCATAATCTCTGGGGTACGGCACTGCGCTGCCAGCATCTTCAGGGTAGTTCAAGACCGACATTACAGATAGGCATGTAGTTTCGGATCATGCATGGTAGCTACAGCCATCTAAACGGAATCACACCTCAGAAGATTTCAATCTTCCACAACGGTTTCACTATCGATGACTGGCGGCGTAACTGAATTGCGAATGCTACACACAGGCCTTGGCGATGTGAGGTTTAATTTCGAAGAGAGTCATTTGTACACAGAATTTCCATTAAGCAGAAGTTACTGTTAGGACTTACCGTGTCCAAAAGAGAAGATTTCAGCAGGCAGTAGAGTCACGTTCTCTAGATGTGTGCTATGTTGGACAGCTGCAGCAAGATCTGCAAGTAAACATAAAAATATGTATTTATACGACTACGACTACTACTATTACTATTACTATTACTACTACTACAACCACCACCACCACCACCACCAGCAACAGCACTACCAGAGGCACGAGGTGACGCACTTGACTGAGGCACTGCGCTACAATCCGGAAGGTCGCGGGTTCGATTCCCGATGGTGTCATTGAAATTTTTCATTGCCATACTCCTTCCGGTCGCACTGTGGCCGTGGAGTCGATTCAGCCCCTAACAGAAATGAGTACCAGGAATATTTCCTGGGTGGGGAAAGGCGGCCGGTGCGTAGGGCTGACAACTTTAACACCTTCATGTGCCGACTGTATCAACCTCCTGGAAACCTCTGGGCCTCCAATAGGCCTGTAAAGGGATTGCTTTACTACTACTAATATTAATACAACCACTTCTACTACTATTACTACTACTACTACTACTACTACTACTACTACTACTACTACTTACATCACTGTTTTGCAATGTTGGGAGCGTAATAAAATTCCACTTCATTAACAAGTAGTAGCACTGGTAGGGTTAGGGGTTGCGGCGCTTGTTAAACGTAATACCGGTTCGCAAAATCAAAGGACTGAAGAACGCCGATGTCTAGGCGCCACTTAAGTACGCCGATCAAACATGGACAATATAATTCTTGACAGAATCGAAACTCGAGGACAACACGCAACAGTGACTAATTCATTGCTCCATCCCCCTTTCTCTAAAAATTACATACCGCCAATGCACGAGATTGCTCTGCATTACAGTCTTAGCGGAATGTGGCGTTTCAGCGTCTGGGAAATGTTACAAGAATTATAATGGGGGTTGACTGTCGTTACAGCTTATTGGGGTTGTGAGGGTGAAACGGTGAGAAGGGTAGGGGTTAGACCTCTACTCTGCAGGTATGCTGCTTTACTTTCTCCAGTAACTGCTAGGGCATAACGAGGAGGCACATCGGTTCCCACTGGGTGCATCAAATGCAAAGAAATGTAACACACGGAACTGCTTTCTATTTGCTCAGCCAAACCGTTCTGTTATTCACTAAGAACGAATCCAAGCGCCCAAAATACTAGATTTTCATTTGTGCTAATGCCGACAATCCCCCCCCCCAAATTTCGGAACTCCTACATCCGAGTACAGACAGTGTCCGAATTAAATAAGGATACAGTTCCTGAAAATTTCACACAACAAAAAATTTCAGTAATTCGTGACTGACCCCACCTACACTTATTAATCACGTCTCATCGGTAATCTGCAGGTTTTCACAGTGTCAGTGAACATGTTGCAAATGTTATTTATATCCGTTTTTTAATACAAAAAACAAAGTAAAATACATACTATAATTACAGTACAAATACGTAGTTAATAATAGTAACGGTATATTACACATATCTTACATACACTGTATTCTTTCTTTTGGATGATTCCCCGGCGAATGAATTTTGTTTCAACGTTACGGAACAATCTGTTCCTTCCTCACAGGTCTTATATATATTTTAGGAATGTCGATCCGGTCACACACCCACTGTTGTAGTTTCACAGACAGCCGCCAGGTGGCAGGACACGCACACTTATGAGAAGACTTGAGTTCGACCACATAATTTGTATGTGAAAACTGCTGCGATCTTATGACGTCACGGTACTTTGATCTGTCGATGGAACTAAGTGTAAACTAAGGTAAAACAACTGCACAACATTTCAGTGTGATAAGGCTGCGGGATCCATTGCCGTGCAAAAGCAATTACGTCGCACAAAAAACGATCCGAATCCAGTGCAACTGAATTTCAATGTGACAGTAGTCATGCGTCGCTTAACGACGGGGATACATTCTGAGAAATGCGTCCTTAGGCGATTTTGTCGCCGTGCGAACGTCACAGTGTGTACTTACGCAAACCTAGATAGTATAGCCTACTACACACCTAGGCTATATGGTATAGCTTATTGCTCCTAGGCTACAAACCTGTACAGCATGTTACTGTACTGAATATTGTAGGCAATTTTAATACAGTGGTAACTATTATTATATTACATTATATTATATATTATATTACATTATATATTATATTATGTTATATTACATTATATTATATTATATTATATTATATTATATTATATTATATTATATTATATTATATTATCTTACGGAACAGTCGTATAAGCAGTCCGTCCTTGACCGAAACGTCGTTATGCGGCGCATACCGGTAATTCAATGTGATAATATTGAAAGATTCAGTGCCATGAGACAGTAACTGTTAATAAATGCTCTGATTCCTGCGTGAGAGAAATGACAAACAAACAGCTTAACGACGGCAAGGCGCCTGAAAGCACGTACTCTGGCTGATACTGAAGAAAAGTAACACCTGATGCAGAATCAGAAGCAGCTCATAAACGCAAAGCTTAAGTCTCGCTTCAGCGCGGAGCTACGCCGACAAGCTGACAGTGAAGTTCAGACCGTTCGAGAATTAAAACACAGAAGAAGAACGGATAATGCGACAGCAAAACGCGCTCGAAGTCGCGCAGAGCGACGAGGTGAAGTGACACCGGAAGAACGCATCCTACCTCAAGCGCATCAAGAACGCGGCGTACACTGCGATTTGTGGATATCAGCGATTGGAGAGAACGAAGTCATTCAAGAACAAGTCCGCCGTCATCAGCTAGCTCCAGAGGAAGCAATATGCTAGTTTTTTCGAGCCGTTATATGGAAAGATTTTTTAATTTTTATTAGCAATCAGAAAGAATAAATCAATAAGCTAATGTGATTATTATACAAGTACGCTACGATACCATTTACTGCTATGACGTCACAGGGTATTCATCCAGCGATGTCACCTCAGGTGCCTTGTAAGTCGAAAGGCCAGCATCTTTTTAGTCTGCTGGTGTTTATAGGCTGTAGTAGTGGCTCTAATAGTGGATTGGGAAGGGCTTCAAGGTTGTTGTGATGTTTATTGATTCTTTCATGGAAGACGTCGCTTATGTAAGGGATGTTGAAGCTTGTATGTAGAGTATGATTTGTTACATACCGGGGTGCATTTGCTATGGCTCTGAGAACTTTGGATTTGGATCTCTGCATGACTATGTTGGACATGCTGGCGCAACCCCACAGTTCTATTCTGTACCTCCACATCGGTTTGATTACCGTTTTGTAGATGAGTAGTTCATTTTCTATAGATGGACGGGATTTTTTCCTACCAACCAGCTGATCTCTTTTGTTGCTAAGTCGATTTGTTTTTTTTCCGGTGTGTTCTTTCCAATTTAACCTGCAATCAAAGTGTGGTCCAAGATATTTTACTACTTCTGTTTGAGGTATGATAGTTTGGTTGATGTTGACGGCAGGGCAGTGGCCTTTCCGGAGGGTAAACGTTATGTGCGATGAATTGGACTCATTAACCTTAATTTTCCATTTCTTTAGCCATTTTTCAATGATGTGTACGAGGCCTGTCTAAAAAGTATCCGACCTTTGGCGGGGAAAAATATATTAGTTACGTGACGGGATTGGGACCCTAATCCCCGTCAAAGTAGGCTGCATCTTGTTCAGAATCTGCTACTGGCTCACAGACCCCTAAAGCTGACCAAAGTTTTTTCCAAGCAGATCGCATCGCTCTGTGAGAAACTTCGCTCCAAGCTTTGAATATAATCCTCAGACAATGGAGAATATTGAAATGTTCTTCAGTATGGTCGATATTGTCGACTTAGCCATACCGTATTGAACGGCCAGGTCCGATACACTTGTAGCATTTTCCCACTTAGTGATAAGTTCTTTTTATCAGTTCTACCGTAGTCATTATAATCTTCTCTTACGCTTTTCAACATTAGTAACTTTCTTTGGTGCCATTAAAAATGGGTATTTTTAAAACTAAATAAATGAAAACAAATCAAATAAATCACAGAAATACTTAGACAACACAGACGCTCACTTTTTAAAAAGAAATTACGGGAGAACTGGAAGCGCTGATGCGCAAACCAACCAGCAGCACTCAACTAGCCGCGTTCTTATTTGTTGACTCACGGTGGCATGAGCCGCACGATGCTGTGCAATGCCGCGCTCATGGTTCGACTTTCGATTTTTTATTCGAGTTTCAAACCGAATTTTTCACGAATTTTTTGTTCGAGAATCAAACCGTTCGACTATCGAGCGTCCACTGTATATGGAAAGATGAAACACGCAACTGTTGCTGTCGCAGCGGAAGAGTTGTGTTTGCACGGTTGCATGATCCTGCCCAAGAGTTCAGTTGTTTAATGACCAACTGTTTTTAGTCAAGTTCATTTCCTATAGCATCTGTGCATTTGCGTCAATGGGTGCATCGTCTGCGCAATATGCCCGGATTGGCGAGCAACTGACCAACGCTCGAAGAGACATGTGGATATTCCTTGTTCAAGGAACAATATATCACCGTCTCGGTACGTTCCTGGTGGCGCAGTTGGTTAAGGCACTGCGCTACAAGCAGGAAGGTCGCGGGTTCGATTCACGATGGTGTCATTGTTTTCACTGACACAATCCTTCCGGCAGCACTATGGCCCTTGGGTTGACTCAGCCTCTAACAGAAAAGAGTACAAGGAATATTTCCGGGGCGTAAAAGCGGCCGGTGCGTGGGGCTGACCTTACCACCTTCATGTGCCGATTGTCTGGAAATCTGGGAGCCTAAACCTCCTGCAACCCTCGGGGCCTGTCCAGGTCGGTAATGGGATTGCTTTACCTTTGCTCAGTACGCTGCTACCTATTCCATAAAGCACACCAAGCTCTGCCCAGGTGTACGTTTTCGATGGTGATTGAGATCACAAGTAAATCTGCGATGTTGTAGTATGGACGGCCTGGATGAAGAGATCGAGGCATCAATCCAGCGGGTCCCAAATCAAGTGAACGTACTCGTCGAAATGTGCCTGCGAGCCGGCGAATTTATAGGAAATCAAGAAATTCTCAACGTTCGGATGACAATTCACAAGGTCCCCGGAAGTCGATACGCGAACACATAATCATCCAACGTGAACCGCGATGGCCGCCGTTTTACTGGGGAGCCAAACGAGACGTTACTTAGCACCAGCGATGTGGCGGATTGTAGGGGATTAGCGATTTGGACCCGTCGTACCATCCACTGTACATTCTTTTGTGTTCCCACACGATGAACTAGGCTGGCATTTAGCAGTTCGGTATCAGGGTGACGCCACAAGCAATAAAAAAAGTTTCATGTCGTGATTTTACCGCATACAGACTCTACAAAAGGGTCAATGGGTACTCACTGCTGCAACGCGCTGCAAGATTATTTCTGCGCGAGGTTTCCACGCTAAATATAGAAATTTGTGTGCCTAGCCGGCCCGAGTCGCCAGTCACCAGCAAACTAGTCAACAATATTAATAACGAATAAGAATTTACCCAACTTGTGTAATACGTAACCCGCAAAGCGCCTGTATTTGCCAAAATATATGATAAATGTTTTGACACCAGATATATAGGAAACTGCCATATAAGCGCCACATTACATTAATGTTTTTTCCTTTATTCGCAGACTCATGTGGCCGCGCGGTCTGCGGCCGCTCGCTTAATGGGATGGCGGATTCGAACCCCGCCGCGGGCATGGATGTCTGTCTCTTGTGAGCTATGTGTGTCAGGTAAAGGTCTCCGCGACGGGCGGATCCATCGTCCAGAGGAGTCCTACCGAGAGTGTTGTGTCAGAGTGTGATCTCGAAACCTCAACAATGAGGCGGACTAGGAATGAGTGGAGCTCTTCCACCGCAGGAAAAACAGAATTCCTTTATTCTGCTTAGAAGCAATCACTGCCTAGTCTAGCAAGATGTCGGCATCTATGCTTCTTCCAAAGGACGGCAATAAAGGCTACACGGAAAAAAAAATGTACTCTCTGGTTGAGCACGTCGTTTCGTTCTTTTAGTTATTCTTTCGAGAACTGAGTATATATAACCAGACTGTACTTATCACGTCACGCCTTTATGAACACACGAAAAGACCACTGCATGCACATGTTTCACTGAGAGCGCAGACTTAAAAAAAAAGAGTTAAAATCAGCAGATAATACTGTGACAATATTCTGATCGCAGCTCATGCAAATGCACTGATACCTGAACATCTCCATGGCACGTTCAGCCTCACCGCTTCGGCAACTTCTCTGACACAGCTGTAATGCGGGACTGCGTAACAGGAAACGGTATAAATTTTCCATGCTATGCTGAACATTTAGAACAAGCACAATCTCTCGGGCCAAGTGGCTCCTCCAACTCGTAACGGCGACCAATTTAATTGCTTAATATATCAGGTCACTGTAGTGTATTTACTACACACGACGTAAAATGTTCTTAGTTTAATCTCCACTCTCGTATATTTTGAAGACAAGTATGAATGGCGTTCTGACAGTCTATTTGGAACACACATACAGTAAACGTCGTGAACAAAAGGGACACGAGGTTTGTCCACTGCAAGCGAAGTATTTATAGCTGCGAAGGATTGGATGCTACTGGCTCTGAAACAGCAGTATTTAAGCCGTTTACACACATATTTCCTTTACTAGCAAATTGGTAAACATAACCATTACGATCCTCTAGCTACATTTTTACGTAAAATCTCCACAGCTGCGCAAATTCGGCGCCAGGGTTCTTCAGTGTAAATCACGAATTATAAAAATTGTTTTTTTTTTTCAGAAATGTGCGTGAATACTTTACCTTCCTGACTAATTTTTTTTAGCTATTTTTTCCATTCCTGTATCCAGCAATTCACTTCTGCCTTACGGAGTAGGCAGACAACTCAGATTTCGTCACGACGGCTCCAAAGACATTCAAGAGACGGAAGACCACTTAAGTAACAAATAGCAGTTACCAATAGCAACAAAGATCTTCCGTTGAGAACTTTTCTTTCTAAAAGCAGCCGTCCAAAAGGTTAAAGACAGTTATGACGCATCCAGTTTCTTAACCATTATATACAGGGTGATATGCAATAAAGTAAAGTTCGTATATGTACATAATGCGTAGTAATATAGGTATATGAATTGCTAAATATATAGTCTAACACAACTCAATTAATAGTCAAAATTAGAAAGTGATAGGTGATATATACAATTGGCAATATTGTTGTCAATGGCGAGATCTCGCATTACATATTTTAAATGTTGTGATTATAATAAATAATATGCATTGAACTAATATAATGTGCATTAAAATAATTTTGAGTTAATTAAGTAAGGTTCAATAAGTACATAATGCGTTCCGCTCCTAAAAGGCAGCAGTAAATTTTCTATCGACACCGTCAATGGTGGCAAACAGTTTTTCCAGCCAGTACGATACATTACTGTACTTCAAAGGAAGCCATTTCTGTCAGATCTCCCAGATTTCAAGACCACATCGCCCCATCATCAACCCAATAACCACAGTGTTCCTCACACTTCTAATTCATAGCTGCGTCCGGCGACACCAGCACCGCCTGGTACGCTAAACACTGCCCATTATGTCACACTGTCCCGACTGTTTCAATCAAACACCAAAGTTCGTCCTGTGTGTTGACTTTTGAGAAAGACAAGTCCTTCGGATGGTCTCAACAGAAGGTACAGGCGGGAAGAGTGAGGTCGGCTGATCGCGGAGGCCACATTTGTGGTCCGTTTCGTCCGATCCATCCATGCGGGTGGTTAAGTCCTAAACTGCTTGACATCAATGACGCAATCAGTAAGAGATCCATCATACAGACACTACAGGGTTTTTAGCGTTACCAATGTTGGTGCCAGCAGAAGCCAAGGCGGTCATCCCACTGCCACTGTCTCGCTACAAACCTGGCAAGACCCTCTCTTTGTAGGAAATTTGGGTTTCACTTAACGTGTGTAAGACAAACCTTATATTTAGGTCTGGAATATGTAAACAACGCCGGTCCCAGTGGCGACGCGGTCTACGGCGTGGGTCTGTGGCCGCTCGCTTGCTGAGATTGTGGGTTCGAATCCCACCGTGGGCATGGAAGTTTGTCTCTTGCGAGTGTTGAGTGTTGCCAGGTAGAGGTCTCAGCGACGAGCTGATCACTCATCCAGAGGAGTCCTACTGACTGTGGTGTGCGTGAGTGTGAACATGAATCCTCGACAATGAGGAAGCTTTGGCTCAATGTGGCCTGTTGCACCATGGCAAAAAGAAATATGTGAATAAGAAACATCGTGAATATGTACCGGGTAGTTCAAGACAAAAACTCAAACACAGAAATACGTAAGGAAACATTTGTATAGATCTCTTGATGTCGCCACTAAAACAGGGCCCTTACATTAACTGGCACACATCGATGGCCACTTCATATCGCGCTGGCTCACTCACCGAGCTACTTAACCATTTAAAGCCTACTGGTTACGTGACGCACCAACAGGTTTAACATTCAACAACTGTACGCTCTGTCCACACTATATTTATGTGTTTTGTATTTATCTGAGAACAAACACGGATTTATGCCACTTATAGCATAAACTGATTGGTTTTTATAACCTAGACGAAAAGTGTTCACTGCGCGGTACGGACTGGGTTTTAAATAAAGCCGTCTGCGCTTCGTGTTTAAAGGGTTAAACCCGACCTGTCGCAAAGAACTTGTTACTTGTCAGAGGCAAAGGAAATATCACTGCAGCATCGCATGTTTCTGTACGATATACTGCGGCTACAAGACTACATAATACAAGAAGGGTCGTAAATTCAGACAAAAGTTTCTTGATGCGACTGTTCCAGACAAAACAAGGAGCAAAGACGTGGAAAGATTCCGAGCACGAGGTTTAAATCCAGACAAGACGAGGTCACGCAAAAGACACGTGCTGCCCGACGAACTACTGAGGTGAAATTGGCGATAAAATGGACACATCTGAAACAAAATCACCGGGTCAGACTTGCGCACAAAATGGACGTGTCTGTATCATCGGCAGGGGCTGCAACACAACTGCTACACCAACACACGCAGACACTGCGACACATACCATACAGATCGCACCGCCACAAGGAAACGTACGATTTAATTACAAACCGTACCGCCGCTGCACATGGGTACGCGGTTGCGCAGTTGGTTGAGGCACTGCGCTACGAGCCGGAAGGTCGCGGGTTCGATTCCCGATAGTGTCACTGGAATTTTTCATTGGCATAATCCTTCCTGCCGCACTGTGGCAACGGAGTTGACTCAGCCTCTAATAGAAATAAGTACCAGGAATATTTCATGGGGGTAAAGACGGCCGGTGCGTAGGGCTGACAACCTTACCACCTTTATGTGCCGACTGTCATGAAATCTGGGAGACTCAGCCACCTGGAACCCTCTGGGCTAGTCCAGGGCTGTAATGGGAATGCGTTAGCTTTCACCGCCGCTGCACAATTCTGTGTTTCAGACCGTCTTCACTGCAACGACTATACCGTACATCAGGGACGTCCAAACTTTACTGGCAAAGGGCGACAGTCGTTACTGTGGACTTGCTCGTGGGCCGCGCGTCTAAATATCACAAAAGGTGGGGAACCTAACCTCCTAAATTAGTGTGTAATTTACAAATATGGAGGCGAGCCACATAACACAACCTTGCGGAACTGCCGGTTTGAAAGACTAATAGACACTTTATCCTTTACCATGCACCACACGTGACAAAGGAGTGCTAAGATTTTTGGGCGCTATTTTGAAACAATAAATTCAGATCAACCAGTTAGACACAATGACACCACTTGTGCTTTGATAGTTTGGCTCTCAATTGAATTCCGCGTGCTGGCAACAGTCATAATAATCGGTGGATGGCGACCTCGATTGGGCCGGCCGAAAAAGCTCAGGCGGTATAGCGACTCGCTACGGGCTAGACGGTCTGTGGGGATCGAATCCCGGTTAAGGCGAGATTTTCCGCAGCCGTCCCGATCGGTCCTGGAGCCCACCCAGCCTCCTTTACCGGCACTGGGTCTCTTTCCCCGGGGTAAAGCGGCCGCGGCATGGCGTTGACAATCCACAGCAATCTAGTGCCGAAGTTAAAAAAAGAGTAAAACTATGCCTCTAATCCTCATCTGGGCCTTCGTGGTCCCTTGCAATGTGAACTAGTGGTCTCCTCTATTGTTAGATCTGAGCCCGTGAGACTTTTACTGATACTGCCAGCACTGAAGGCGAACTGAAACAAAAAGCATTTAGGATTCAGTGTCTTCAGTTTTAACAGCAGCACTGTCACGTGCAATAAACAGCGTGACACAAGTCTGCTACACAAAGGAAGCCATTTCCAGCCAGCTTCCAAGAATTTACCGTGATGACTGAGACAGTAGTTGCCATCGAAACACCATTATATACATACATATACCAAAACATACGGGGCCGAATCTCGAAACACAATCTTCAACACGATCCAGTTTATAACTCGTTATTCACGTCCTTGCTCCACATATATGTATATAGTGGAATCTAAATATCAAGCCATGAAACTTCTTAATGAACAGGAAAAGACCTTTCAAGCACATTCATAATTGCACGTCCAGCATTTGTGACAAATGTGCATCATCATCATCTGTAACAGCAGCAAAAACAGAATACAAACCACTTGCCGCTCCTGCCGTTTTTATGGATACTGGTGTCTCCATCTCTTCTTAAGTCGACCTGAGGTAGGTTTAACAACACACACCGACTGGCGAATACGTGTACCGTTCACCCTCAATAATCATCGCGTCCACTTAAGACGACAGAATTACTTAACACATTCAATTTCCCCACTCCGTGGCCAGTAAAGTTGGCGGCTCGGAGATGAAGCCTCCAATTTAAAGCCTAGGTGGGCAGTGACGGTATGAGTGTGGAACAACAGTAAAATGGCGAACAGCAGGGGAGACCTGGGAGCGGGATTAAACCTGAGGGATTTCAGAAGCTAATGTGCAACCGCCCGAGAATTTGCCAAATCGCTGGCAAAGTCGTGAGGCGAAGATTTCAAATGAGAAGGGCGGGCAACTGAAAATAACCTCTGATAATTTTTGTTATTTTGTACTATGACCAACAAATACACAATTATTTATCACACTCCTCCTACATGTTTCGACACTATCGTGTCACCCGCAGGGAGCTTGTAATCAGTATCTTGCCAAGTTATACAAGTAATTCATATGCACCTGTTGATAATACAGTTTATAATTAAGATATACCACATAGGTTTTATGCACGTTCTCATATTATAATCGCTGAAATCTCAATATTATAAAATCTTTAAAACATTAATTGTCCTATTTACAATAAAATGCGCTAACATCATTATCCTGCTACAATTCTCATGAAGTCAGAATGTGTGGTGGCCGTATCTACAATCTGTACGTTGTTCTTAATTGTAAATTGTATTACCAACAGTTGCATTTGAAATACTTATGTAATTTGGCAAGGTATTGATTACAAGCTCCCTGAGGACGACACGATAGTGTCGAAACATGTAGGAATGTGATAATTTGTGAAATAATTGTGCATATGTTGGACATTGTATAAAATAATAAAAGAGGCACGGTACATGTATTAAAATATTAAAATAAAAAAAAGACCTCATGATGTGCGAAGAAGTGGGAAGTCTTGAGACGTAAGATGGCCACACCTAGAGTCGTGGTTCCTCAAGTTTAGGTTCCTGAGAGTGTTTTGTCTGTCGCTTCATTCACCAAAAACAAGCCATGACAGATCCGCAAGTTGAATTCGCAGTGAACAATGGGAAATAAACTAAAATGTGATATATATATATATATATATATATATATACACACACACACACACATATACGTACATACGCGACAGGTTTTTTGGACACCAGGTACCCTGTGAAACAAGATTTGGAAACCATCATACTTGAGGCAATACACTTCGTTTTATGGTGCAGAAGCAATCTTTTGAAAACGTACACTGCGCTGTAACGTCCTAACTAATAGGTCACGACACCTACACAAACAAAGAATCTACTGAACTGGACGGGAGGTTCATACCAGTGTTTACCTCCAAGCAAGAAACTACGAACTTTTTAAGTTCATTTCATGTTTAATTATCTCCAAAACCGCAGACTCGCACAGTCAATACTCCCGGAATATTCATTCGTTAGCCCCATTCTTGTAATTAAACAGAGCAAACATCTATCAGACCGCACCACAACGCTGCTATATGACGCAGAACCTCAACTGCTGTGTGTCTCACACAGTGCGGCTGTCTAGGGCTTCTACTGACACTACACAAACTACACTTCTACTGACACTACACAAACTACACTTCTAGTGACACTAAACAAACTACACGTCCACTGACACTACACAAACTACACTTATTGTGACACTACACATACTACACTTCAACTGACACTACACAAACTACACTTCGAGTGACACTACACAAACTACACAAACACGCTGCTGGAGCATAAGCCGATGAATGTCACAGCGAATCATGCTGATATCTCTAAGTAAGCACTGTCCGCTGTGACAACAAAAAATGACAGATTTATGGTTCTCATCGCGCTACGAAAATCGCAGCCGTTTGGGATTTGGGGGGGGG
>JGI20166J26741_10360004_pt1 | contig 16244 bp, 15 predicted proteins | sample TergutCu122P5_FD_26741 | JGI IMG/M metagenome (IMG submission 26741)
ATTCAGTATTTTCCATATTCCTTCGCCAATTCCACGACCTTTCTGAACTCCTCCAGGCTGACGACCGACGGCACGGAGTGGTCCGTCGAGAAAATATAACCCCCGTTTTCCTTCATAATCGGCAAAATCCGCTTGATCTCGGCGGCAAGCGCCTCCTCGTCCTCATAGAGCAAAGCGTTGACGCCGCCGTGCAGCAGCAGTTTGCCGCCGTACCGCCCTTTCAAAGCGACAGGGTCCATGCCCGCCTTGACCTCCAGCGGGTTCAGGCCGTCCAGGCCCATCGAGACGAGCTCCGGCACAAGGGGGTTCACGTCCCCGCAGGAGTGGAGCTCCGCCACGACGCCCTTGCCGTGCGCCCAGTCTATGGCGCGCTGGTGGTAAGGCTTCAAAAATTCCCTGTAAGTGTTGAGCGAAAAGAACTGGTTGTGCTTATAACCCATATCGTCGCACCACGTGACGGAGTCGAACGTGTAGCCCGCGTCCCAGACCCTGTCGAACAGCGTGAGCGACACGTCCAGCATGTGCCCGATCATGTCCGTCAGCCATTCCGGCTCCTCGGCGATAGCCATCAGCACCCGCTCCGTCCCGGATATCCACGAGTGCGATATGTCGAAACCGAACCACAGGAACGCGCTGATCCACTGCCCCTCGTCGCGCAGCCTCTTATAATTCTTTTGCAGCCAGCCCCAGTTTATCCTGTCGTCCGTCGGGGTGACGCGCTCCTTGGCCTTTCGCCAGGAGTCGGAGTCCACGATCGTGTGTTCCAGAAACTGCGGCGTGGAATTGACGTTTTTCCACTGTTTCATGGTGACGCCGAAATTGGAGGTGGTGACCGTGTAATCGGCGGTATCCTCCAAAACCCTTTCGGGGTAGCGCGGCGAGTTGTCCACGCCTATAGACGAGAACTTGTCGATCCCGAAATAGTCCCGGAAGTCCATGCCTTCCGGCATTCCCTCCCTATGCCACCGCGCCAGGGTGCTCGACCACGGGTCGTCCGTGATCGGCACGCGGTCGGCGTCCCTGTGCGCGAACATCCTGGAGATGCGTTCTTTGGTTGTCAGTTCGGTCATGTAAATCCTCCTCGCGTATCTTATCTTACGGGTATACTACTATATCCCGGCCCAAAAAGCAAACGGGCGTTGTGCCGGGTTTCACGCCACATCGTAGGGGACGCCCCTTATACACCGTCTTTGCAACAATTTACCAAGTATAATTTTCCCTCCGGGGGAAAAGATTCTATAGCATGACAAGGACTTATTATTGTCGTCTCGATTTGAAATGAACTGAAAACCAGCGTGAAACGACCAATATTCAGGGGCGTTTCGCGCGAAGTTTGAAGCTCAATTTCAAACGAAACGACTAAGTCGTTCCGATTTGAAATGAGCTGAAAACGAGCGTGAAACGACCAATATTCAGGGGCGTTTCGCGCGAAGTTTGAAGCTCAATTTCAAACGAAACGACAAAAACGACAGCGGGTACGGGTTCCGCATCGGGACCGGTATGAGTTTCTTCCGGAGGGATCGCCATTGAACAGCAAAGTGGAAATCTGCGGGGTCAACACATCTAAACTTCCGGTTCTTAAAAGCGACGAAAAGAAGCAGCTCTTTGAAAGGATTTTAGCGGGGGACGAGGCGGCCCGGGAAAAATACATATACGGCAACCTTCGTCTGGTTCTGAGCATCATACAGCGCTTCAACAACAGGGGCGAGTATGTGGACGACATCTTCCAGGTCGGTTGCATTGGCCTCATAAAAGCCATAGACAACTTTGACGTGACCCAGGGGGTGCAGTTTTCGACCTACGCGGTGCCGATGATAATCGGGGAGATACGCCGGTATCTGCGGGACAACAACTCCATCCGCGTGAGCCGCTCTCTGCGCGACACGGCCTACAAGGCCCTCCAGGTCAAGGAGAGGATGATCAGCCAGAACTCGAAGGAGCCGACCATCGAGGAGATAGCCAAGGAGCTGGACATGCCCAAGGAGGACGTGATCTTCGCTTTGGACGCGATCCAGGACCCCATCTCCCTCTTCGAGCCGATATACCACGACGGCAGCGACGCGATCTTTGTCATGGACCAGGTCAGCGACGAAAAGAACACGGACAGCAGCTGGCTGGAAAACCTCTCCCTCACGGAGGCCCTTAAGCGGCTGAACGACAGGGAGAAACTGATCCTGAACCTGCGGTTTTTCGAGGGTAAGACGCAGATGGAAGTCGCGGACGAGATAGGCATCAGCCAGGCGCAGGTGTCGAGGCTGGAGAAGAGCGCGCTGAAGAATATGAAGAAGTATATAAGCTAGAGACTGGAAACTGGAAACTGGAGACTGGAAAAAACAGCCGCTCCCGGGGTATGGGGAGGACGGCTGTTTTTGGTATGCCATGACATGTTTATCGCAACGGGCAAGCGAGTTCGCGCCGCTTCTAATACTGTTTCATATTTGAGGCCGGCGCCAATCAGCTGAAATATCTCTTCAGAAGCCCTTCGAACGCCTTGCCGTGCCTGGCCTCGTCCTTGCACATCTCGTGCACGGTGTCGTGGATCGCGTCCAGATTCAGCTGCTTGGCCTTTGTGGCCAGATCCTTCTTGCCCTGGGTCGCGCCGTGCTCCGCCGCCACGCGAAGCTCCAGGTTTTTCTTCGTAGACGGCTCTACGACTTCGCCCAAAAGCTCGGCGAACTTCGAGGCGTGTTCCGCCTCCTCGAACGCTATGCGCTTGTAAGCCTCGGCCACCTCGGGATAGCCTTCCCTGTCGGCCTGTCGGCTCATGGCGAGGTACATGCCGATCTCCGTGCACTCGCCGGTGAAGTTCATCCTCAGCCCTTCGACGACCTCGGGGTCCGCGCCCTTGGCGACGCCGATCCTGTGCTCGTCGGCAAAGACAAGCCCGGCGGACGCCATCTCGCTGAACTTCGACGCCGGCGCCCCGCATTGCGGGCACTTTTCGGGCGGAGCGTCCCCCTCGTGCACATATCCGCAAACCGAGCATACAAATTTTTTCATACGGCTCCTCCTTTTGTTTATCCTATAAACGATAATGATTATCGTTTACGGTCATTATAGCAGAATTTTCCTGACTGTCAACAAGGATTGTACATGCCCGCATGAAATTATACCGGAAGTGCGAAAACATTAACTTCCTCTGTCGACATCGTCGGTAAATGTTTTCAGCATCCGGTATTTTTAAGCATCAGGTATATAACAAGAGGGCGTCAATCGCCGACGCCCTCTTCTCCAATTTTGGCCCATTACACCCAAATACCCGCAAAATGTCAACCGCTAAACCTATTTACCTGCGCCTCACCGCATCGGGCTGATGTGTATCTGATCCACGGCCATGCCGGTCTTTCTCTTCACAATGTCCTCGATCTGGGCGACTTCCGCGTCGGTCAGCGCGGCCTTGTTGACCACCACGTCCACGCTGGTGTCGTCGATGCGCACGTACACCTCGGAGAAGCCCTTAGACTCGATCATGGCCTCAGCGGCCGTCTCCTTCTCGATGCGCTTGATGATCTCGAGCATCGCGTCGCCGGCCTGCGCCTTCTGCGTCTGCTCTATGTTCGTGTTGTTGATGATGTCGGTCAGAAGGTCTTTCTCCTTGGAGCGGGCCTGCTCGCGGTCGAGCTTCGCCTGCACGAAATAGGAAGAGTCGTTCGACGTGTTCACGAAAACGGCCTTTCCGTTGTCCGTCTGCGTCCCGGTGCCGTTGTCCACGGCTCCGCTGGAAACCTGCGCCGCGTCGGACGAAGCCGCGTCGGAGGCCGCGCCAGCCTGTGTCGTGCCGGTCATGGACGTGTCGGCGGCGGTAACTGACGAAGACGTGTCAGCCGCGGTAACTGTCGAAGAGGTGTCGGACGCGGTACCGGTCAAGGACGTGTCCGCCGACGCGCCTGTCAGGGACGTATCTGCCGCGGCGCCTGTCAAAGCCGCGTCCGCCGCCGCGCCGTCCGTCGAAGCCGCGCCGGTCTGGCTCATGGTCGTGTCGATCGTCGGGTTGTCGTCAAAGGCTATCGCATCGCCGATAGACGTTTCGTCGGCCGCGTTCGTCATGCCGAGGGTGTCCGGGATGAGCGCGCTCACCTCGCCCTGGTCGTTCAGGGCTATCCCGCCGGAATCCGCTGGGTTCTTGCTTCCGACATAGTTCAGATACCCGGCCACGGCGATCATTACGACCAGCGCCGTGATTATGATTTGATTTCTTTTCAGCTTGAACATTTTCTACCTCCCGGTAATATTTTGCTTTTTCTATTGATATATGCGCCTGCCGCGCATTCTAGTACCATTTTGCGCTATTTCATTTTGAAAACCTGTATCTTGTGCACCGCCACGCCCAGCACCGCCCCGACCGCCTTTGTCACGGCGTCCCGGACGTACGCGCTGCCCCCACCTTCCGCCACGACGACCACCCCCTCCACTTTTGGCCGGGCCTCCTTCACGATCAAAGGCGTGTCGCTGCCGCCGCTGTCCTGGATGATTATGTTCTTCGTGTCGGCGCTCGTCGTCTTGGTTGTGCGCGTCCCCCCTCCCGAATCCGTCTCGCTTATGTCCGAACCGCTGGTGACGCTGTCCTGGGCGACGGTGAGCTCCTTCCCGTACGACAAAGTCAGCATGACCTTGACCTTGCCGACCCCGTCCATCTGCGACAGGGTGTCCTCGAGCCTTTGCTCCAGGCCGAGCTCGTAGTCGCCGCAGGAGGCCGAGGCGGAGGCCTCCGCCTGCGTTCCGGCGTCGGGGGCCTTGACGCCCGCGCCGGTGTTTTTCTGGAAGATCCCGTTCAGGGCGAAGAGGGCGAAGCCCGCGATCAACAGCAGAACCGCGCCGTTCAGCGCGGCTTTTCCGCCCTTGCCTTTGAAAAAATCCGGCAGATTCTTCATATGCTCTCACCTGGCCTCAGTTTTTCTTTTGCACACTGATATATATATTATTGGCGGCTATTTTATAGAAGTCCGAGACTGATTTTTTTAGCGCCTCAACTTTGGCGTCGCCGCCGGCCTGCGCGCCGCCGACGGTCACCGGCTCGATCCTTATAAAGGGTTTCCTGGCGGAGCCGCCGTTTTCGGGCTCCGCCTCGCGCACCACGGCGTCGACGCGGGTTATTTGTGTGATGTCCGCGTTCGTCCCGACGCTCGCGTCCAAAAGCTCGAGGCCCTCGTCCGCGGCCAGGCCGCGCAGCTGCGCCTTTACCTGTTCGTCGAAGGCCGTTTTAAGCATCGCGCGCCACTCGGCGTCGGGCTCGGCGCCGGCCGCGCCGGCCGAGCTCTCCGCGGCCCGAAGCCCCGCCAGCGCGCCCGAATAGCCCGCGGCGCCCAAGCCCTTTCCGCCGAGGAAACCCGCCAGCGGCGTGAGGATCATGAGGATCAGGATCAGGCCCATGACCATTTTTATGTACTTTTTATACCTGGCGTTCGGCATGATGATGTCGGTGAAGGCGATGAGGATCACGAAGTAAAGGATGCTTTTTACGGATTGGGCCAACAGGGACACGGAACCCCCTCCAAACGGATCTAAAACGACAGCAATATCACCACCGCCACGATGAACATCCCCGCTATGGCCGCGCCCGCGCCCAAAATCAGCGCCGTGAACGCGCCCATTCCGTCTATGCACTTCACGACGCGCGGGTCGCAGGCCGGCTGGATGATTGCCGCCGTCGCCTTATAAATAAGAAGCATGGCGAAAATCTTCACGAGCGGCAGCGCGCAGGCCAAGACGATCGTTATGACAAGGGCGGCCAGGACGCCGCTTTTGACGGCCTGTCCCCAGACCAAAACCGTGTCCATCGCCCCGCCCAGGAGGCCGCCGACGACCGGCGCGGCTCCCGCCGCGCTCCTGGCGGTTTTCAGCACGGCGTTGTTGATGACGGGCGCGCTGATCTTCTGTATCGACAGCAGGCCGAGGAATACCACCGCCGCGATTTTAAGCGTCCAGTCGGCGATTTTCTGGAGCAAAGCCGCCAGGCGGGAGAGTATCTGCTGCTCCGTCAGGTAGTTGACGATGGCTATGGCCGAAGCGGCGGTCAGAAGCGGCACCATGAAGCGCCCGGTGAACACGGCGACGACCTCCACGGCTGCCGCGAAAAGCGGGGTGAAGCCCGCGGCCCCGGCCACGTTCCCGGACGCGGCCAGCACCCCGCTCAAAACCGGCATGGACGCGCCCATGATCGCCGAGACGACCCCGGCCATGTCCGTCAGGATGCCGAGCGTGACCTGGAACGTGGCGAACAGAAGCGTCACGAGGGCCATATAACAGGCGTAAAACCCCAGCTCCCCGACGGACTTGTTCCTGAAGGACTCCGCGAGGTTGCCGAGGACCGCGCTCAGGATGGAGATAACGGCGATGTTCCTTATAAAAGCCCAGTTCTGCGAGAGCTCGCGGAAAAGCATCCCCAGAACCGCGCTCAGGACTCCCGAAAACGACAGGTCGAGGCTCCCGTTTACGGCCGACGTGACCAAGGACTTGAAATCCCGGCCGGAAGCTTCACTCAGCGGATTGAAATCGAACTCGTCCAGCGCGCCGTTTATCTGGGAGGAGACGTCCTCCTGCGTTCCCCCGATCTCCGAGGCGGAGACGGGGCGGGCGAAGAACGCGGCCATGAGCGGGAGAAAAACCGCGAGAAACAGGAGAAGCCGTATTTTCGTCATAAAATCCCCGCTATCAGGCTCACGAGCCCGGAGATGATGGGCGCGGAGATGACCATGATGATGACTTTGCCGCCGAGCTCGATCTTGGAGGCGATGGCGGACTCCCCCGCGTCCGCGCAGACCTGGGAGGCGAACTCCGCGATATACGCGACGCATATGATTTTGAGTATCAGGCCGATGTACGCCGCGCCGCTGGCGGCGTTGACCAGCGAGGCGATGTTCTCCAGAATGCCCACTGCCTGTCCCAGCCACGGGGTCAAAATGAGCAGAAGCAGCACGCTGGCGGAAATGCTGATCAGCAGCGCGAACTCCGCGCTCTGCCTCTTTACGGCGACGGCCAGAATCGCGGCCACGATCCCAAGCGCCGCGATCCTGGCTATATCCAAGGGTTGACACGCCCTCCCGAGGAACCGTTCAACATTATTGTTGCGAATTTTACGGTTCCTACAATTTGAACACGCTCTGCACCGTGGTGAACAGCTCGCTGATATACTGGATCACCCAGAACAGCACCAGCACCAGCCCGGCGAGGGTGGTCATCATGGCCTGTTCCTCCCGGCCCGCGCGCTGCAGCACCTGGTTCAGGACAGCGACGAGGATCCCGACCGCGGCGATCCTAAAGACGACCTGTATGTCCATACTGGAGAACTCCCTTCTGGAAACTGGATGCTAGAAACTAGAAACTAGAAACTGGAAACTAGAACCTAGAACCTGGAAACTGGAAACTGGAAGCTGGAAGCTGGAAACTGGAAACTGGAAACTAGTATCTCATCCGGCAAGGTCTTGTGGGGGCGGCTATCAGCCGCCCGCAAAACCTCGGGCGATTGATAATCGCCCCTACAATAGGTCACCTGTGTCAAACATCGAATTCTCGCCGGATGCAACACTAGTGCCGCATATCAAAACAGATGGGATGTTTGTCATCCTGAGCGTAGCGAAGGATCTAAGATTCTTCGGCTTCGCCTCAGAATGACAGTAAGCAGATTCTTCGGCTTCGCCTCAGAATGACAGTACGCAGATACTTTTGGGATGAACTGCTAGAACAGCAGCACCGCGAACAGCACCCCGCCCAGGATTCCCAGGCTTCGGTACATCTTGCGGCTTTTTTGCGCCGCGTCGGACAACAGAAGGACGCGCTCGTCTATCTGCGCCATTGTCAGGCTTATTGCGTCGATCTGGGCGGATCTGTCCAGGCTGCCGAGGTTTTTCCAGAAGGCCGTCAGGAGTTCCCAGTCCTCCGTTTTCAGAAAGAACTTGTTTTTGGCCGCGCCGGCGGCCGTGAACCATATCTCGAAGAAGCCGCCCGCCTTGCGTTCGAGGCTTTCCGCCACGGCGGCCAGGACCTCCCCGACGCGTCCGGACACGCGCGCCCCGGCGCTTTTAAGCGCCTCCGGAAGCGGCGGGGCCGCGAAGGCGATCTCCCCGCGCAGGAAGGACAGGGCGCTCTTCCAGTCCCTGAGGTTTTGCAGCCTGTAGCCGCAAGCGCCGCCGAGGTAAAAGCCGATAAGCGTCGAAGCGCTCAGAATCAGCGCCGCCGCGAGAGTTTTGATAAGCATGTCCGTTCCTCCCGGTACAACGTGAGTACCCTTGGAAACTCTAAAGGTAACCTCTATAAACCCCTTATTGTCATTCTGAGCGCAGCGAAGAATCTTACCCCCGCCGGGCTGACCGTTCCGCGCAATTAAGCCCGGAATGGGGCAGCATAGGCCGCGGCGGCCGGCGGATCCGTACGCTCGCCGGGTCCGCGCACGGTCCGGCCGGCCTCGTCGTAAATTCCCCCGAGCTTGCCGGCTCCGTAAAGCACGACAAACCTTTTGAATATTTTTTGCTCAAACAGAGGGCCGAAACCGGGCTTTCCGCGCAGATCGTCCGGGCCGTAGCCGTGCGCCGTGCACAGTAGCCCAACGCCCGCGTTCGCGACCTCCTCCGCGGCCTCCGCGTCCTTCCTGCCGCCCAGCTCGTCCGCCGCCACGATCCGCGGGCCCATCGCCCGTAGCAGCATGGACATGCCCTCCGCCTTCGGGCACGCGTCCAGCACGTCCGTGCGCATCCCGACGTCATTTTGCGGCACGCCCCTGTAGCAGCCGGCGATCTCCGAGCGCTCGTCCGCGACGCCTACGGTCACGCCGGCGAAAACACCGGGTATCCCGTCGGATAAAAGCCTTATCAGGTCCCGGAGCAAGGTGGTCTTTCCGCAGGCGGGCGGCGATATTATGAGGGTGTTGAGAAGGCGCTTTTCAGCGGAAGGCCCGTCCAAAAGCCGCCCGACCACCTTTTCCCCGCAGCCTATGACCTGGTGCGACACGCGGATGTTGAAGCCGCTGATGTTCCGCAGGGCGCGCACGGCCCGGTTCTCCACCGAGGCGCGGCCCGTCAGGCCGATCCTGTGCCCGCCGGGGATGGTTATGTAACCGCTCCTGATCTCCTCCTCGAAGGCGTAGATGGAGTAGTCGCTTATCAGCTCCAGGATTTGTGCTATGTCCTCGCGCGTGGCCTGGTAGGCTGCGGAGACTGAACCCGTCAGGCCGGAGGCCGCGGCGCCGGCCGCGGCGCGGCTGCCTCCGGCGTTTTCGCCGCCGTTTTTCGCGCACAGGAAAAACTCCCGGCAATTTATGTAGACGATGACCGGCCTGCCGACCCGCAGGCGAATCTCCGAAATCTCGCCGAACCGGCCGTCCGGTATGGCTGAAAGGAGCTCGCGAAGCGGCTGGCCCGTATAGCTTAGGATGATTTCTTTTGTGCGCATGGGGCCTCCTAAATGAGGTTTGCCAATCCGGGATAAGGATTTAGCGGCTATGGCCAACGGGCTTGTCTGTCAGCCGCTTATACACATCCCGGTTAAAATCTTCGCGGTCACGCCTGTGAAGTATTAATCTGAGATTCGTATTAATCATATTTATGACAAGCCGGCGGGGAATATGACAGGACGGAAAAGGCCGTAGAATGCGCAAAAAGCCGCTAAAATTTGCCCTGCCCCTTTTTAAGCTGGCGGTTGACAATCTACCCGAATTGGCTTATCATCATCATGATTGCGGGAGTGTGTCCGTCGGGGACGCGTAAATCCCATAAATTTGCCTGTAAACTCTGGACGGAAAGGGATGAGGATTTGGACAACGGTGAGAGAACGGATAAACCCGGCGCGGCCGGTTCGATCGATTACCGCGGCAAAGTGTCCGCGGCGGACTCCATTAACCCGGAGCTCTACGCGAAACACGACGTGAAGCGCGGCCTTCGCGACCTGAACGGGCGGGGCGTGCTCGCGGGCCTGACGCGCATAGGCGACGTGAGGAGCTATTCGGAGGAGGACGGGGAGTCCGTGCCGCAGCCTGGGCAGCTCTTTTACCGCGGCTTCAACATCCGCGACCTGGTCGGCGGCTTTGCCAAAAGCGGGCGCTTCGGCTTCGAGGAGACGGCGTATCTGCTGCTGTTCGGCGACCTGCCCTCCGCCTGCGAACTGGACGCCTTTTACCGGCTTCTGGCGGAGAACCGGCGGCTCCCGGCGGAATTCGTGCGGGACGTCATCATGGCCGCGCCCGGCAGAGACGTGATGAACGCCCTGTCCCGGAGCGTCCTGACTTTGTACACCTTTGACCCGAACCCGGACGACACGTCCGTCGAAAACCTGCTCCGCCAGTGCCTGGGGCTGATCGCGGCGTTCCCGATGCTGTCCGTGTACAGCTATCAGATATTCGCGCATTATTTCAGGCGCGACAGCCTTTATATACACGACCCGAGCCCGTCGCTGGGCACGGCCGAAAACCTCCTTTACATGCTAAAGCCTGACAAATCCTACACGGAGCTGGAGGCCAGGCTTCTCGACCTGGCGCTCGTCCTGCACGCGGAGCACGGCGGCGGGAACAACTCCACCTTCGTGACCCACGTGGTCTCGTCCTCCGGGACGGACGCGTACTCCGTCATATCAGCCGCGCTGGGCTCCCTGAAAGGCCCGAGGCACGGCGGCGCGAACATCAAGGTCGTGCACATGTTCGAGGACATCAAGCGGAACGTCAAAGACTGGGCAGACGAGGACGAGGTCGCGGACTATCTGGCCAGGATACTGAACAAGCAGGCCTTCGACCGCTCCGGCCTGATCTACGGGATCGGCCACGCGGTCTATTCCGTCTCCGACCCGAGGGCGGAGATACTGAAGGAGCGGGCCGCCGCCCTGGCGAAGGCCAAAGACATGACGGACGAGATGAACCTGTACCTTTGCGTCGAGCGCATCGCGCCTTTGGTCATCGCGAAGCAAAGGAAGATGTACAAGGGCGTCAGCGCCAACGTGGACTACTACTCCGGCTTTGTCTACAAGATGCTGGGCTTTCCGGAGGAGCTTTTCACGCCGATCTTCGCCGTGGCCCGGATCGTCGGCTGGAGCGCGCACCTGATGGAGGAGATCGTCAACAGCGGCAAGATCATCCGCCCGGCGTACATGTCGGTCAGCGAAGAGAGAGACTACATACCGATAAGCAAGAGGTAATCATTCATGAACTACGACATCTCCAAGGGGCAGATACTCAGCCTGGCTTCTAACCCTGACGTGTACATGCGGGGCGAGAAGTATTTCCGTGACGAAAAGATCACTTCGGCCGCGTTTCACGAGCTGGGCGGCGGCGAGCAGATCGTCTTTCAGGTGGAGGGCAATTACAGGAACTACAGGACCGTCCTCGAGTTCGACTCAGCGGGCGGGCTTATCGGCTACCGGTGCGACTGCGAGAGCCACCACATCTGGAAGGGCGCTTGCAAGCACGTGGTGGCGGGGCTTTTGTGCCTCCTGAACGGCAGCGTCAAAGAGCTCGACCTGATGGGGAGCCAGCGCGCGGCGCGCGGCCTCGCGGACGCCATCGAGAAGCGCGTCTTTTACGAGATAGACAGCGAGTTCGCCCTGTCGCAGGGCGGGGCGGAGGAGGTCTACACCCTCTCGCCGCTTCTGATAGTGGACGGCCCGGAGAACGTGCGCGCCGAGTTCAGCGTCGGCGGTTCGCGGATGTATATCATCAAGAACATCCCGAAATTCCTCGGCCAGTTCAAGCAGTCGGAACAGGCCGAATACGGCAAGACCGTCATCGTGCACAACCCCGCTTTTTTCACGGGGGATTCGCGCAGGATGCTGGAATATCTCCAGGGCGAGCTCGAAATCTCGGAGGAGTTCGGGCGCGGCGGGGCCAGGAGCCATCATTTCTACTCATCCGCCCCGGACGACGGCCGCTGCCACAGCCTCAGCCGCCGGAACACGGACCGGTTCATGGGCTTTTTACACGACAAAACGGTGACTGTCAGGTTTTCGGCCACGAAGCGGACGCTGGACATGCCCGTCAAACGGGAGATGCCCCCGTTTTCGTTCGCCCTGGAACAGGACGGCAACGGCGCGGTCCTGCGCGGCGAACCCAGGAGATACACCACCCTGACGGGCGAGAAGTTCAAGTATTTTTTCCTGGACGACAGGATATGCGCGGTCGGCGCCGGGGACGGCGAAATTTTGGCGGCGGTCCAGGAGGCCGTCAACAGGACGACCGGCGGCAGGCTGCTCTTTTCCGGCGACAGCTACGCGAAGCTCCTGACCGTGGCGCTCCCGAGGCTCCGGAAGCTAAACGTGATAAGCCGGATTACCGGCAGCGCGCCGGAACTCTCGTTCGCGAAGTTCGTCCCGAGGCTCTATTTCGACGCCGAGGGCGGGGACGTGTCCTGCAAGGCGGATTTCGCGTATCTGCGCCCCTTCGCGGAGGGGAAGCCCTTGGACGCCGCGGACGGGAAGCCCATGGACGATGGCGGCTCTGCGGACGGGAAGCCGGTGGACGGCGCGGGCGGCAAACCCGCGGAAAACCGCCCGGAGGCGGCCGGAAGCGGGCCGGACGAAAGCTCCCCCGCCGCGGACGCGGCGCAGGAACCGCCGGCGGTCAGGGACCTGGCCGGGGAATACAGGGTCCTGCGGCGCCTGCAAACATTGGGCTTTGTCAAGACCCCCGGCGATAAGTTCACGCTCTCCGGGGACGAGCTGATATACGAATTCCTGCACTACGGGATAAACGGGCTCTACGACCAGTGCGAGGTCTACGTGACCGACAGGCTCAGGAATAAGACCGCCAAGGCCTCCAAATTCAACATGGGCGTGCGCATCGCCGGGAACCTCCTGGAGCTCAGGATGGACAGCGCCGGCTATACTTTCGCCGACCTGGCGGACGCCCTGGAATCCATCAAGGAAAAAAAGAGATATTTCCGGCTCAGGGACGGCAGGTTCCTGAACCTCGAAAACGACGAGCTCCAGTCCGCCGCCGCAGTGCTGACGGCCTTGGACGTGTCCAGGAAGGACGCCGCCAAGGAGACGATCACCTTGCCGAAATACCGCGCCCTCTACCTGGACAGCCTTATCCGGGACAGCGCGGCCTTCGACAGGGACGAGAACTTCGAGAAGCTGGCCGGGGATTTCCGGCGGATCGAAGGCCGGGACTTTCCCGCGCCGCCGTCCCTAGAGCGCGTCCTTCGCGAATACCAGAAAACCGGATTCAAATGGCTGAAAACCCTGGCCGGGTACGGCTTCGGGGGGATACTGGCGGACGACATGGGCCTGGGAAAGACGCTCCAGGTCATAGCCTTGCTGTTGAGCGAGAAGGAGCGGGCCGCCGGCGAGAAGGACGGCGGGGCGGACAGGCAATACGCGAAGCTGGCGCTGGTCGTCGCGCCGACGTCGCTTCTGTTCAACTGGGAGAGCGAGATAAAGAGGTTCGCGCCGGAGCTTTCCACGGCGGTCATCTCCGGCGCGCCGGAGAAGCGCCGGGAAATCCTGGCCCAGGACGCGGATGTGTATATAACCACTTACGACATGCTGAAGCGGGACATAGGCAACTATCAGGGGGTGAAATTCGCCTTCACCGTCGCCGACGAAGCCCAGAATATCAAGAACCACCTGACGCAGAACTCCCTGGCCGTGAAGGCCGTGGAGGCGGGCGTCAGGTTCGCGCTGACCGGCACGCCTATCGAGAACTCCCTGTCCGAGCTGTGGTCTATATTCGACTTCATCATGCCCGGCTACCTGCACAGCGCCGGCAGGTTCGCCAGGCTTTACGAGACGCCCATCGTCAAGAACGGCGACCAGAACCAGGCGCAGCTTCTGCGCAAGCAGATCGCGCCGTTCCTGCTGCGGCGGGTAAAGAGCGACGTTTTGAAGGAGCTCCCGGAAAAGACGGAGACGACCCTCTACGCGGAGCTATACGAGGAGCAGAAAAAAATCTACCTGGCGCACATGCTGAAGGCGCGGGGGGAGCTTCGGGAGATACTGGGCGGCGGCTTCGAGAAGGGGCGCATCAGGATTTTGTCCTTGCTTTTGCAGCTGAGGCAGATATGCTGCCACCCGGCGCTTTTCGTGGACAACTACGACGGCGGGAGCGGCAAGCTGGACATGGCCGTGGAGACGGTGCAGATGGCGCTGGACTCCGGCCACAGGATACTCCTTTTCTCCCAGTTCACGTCGATGCTCTCGATCATCAAGAAAGAGCTCGACAAGCTCGGCCTCAGGTACCTCTACCTGGACGGCGCGACGCCCTCCAAGACGCGCATGGACATGGCCTCCAGCTTCAACCGCGGCGAGAACGACCTGTTCCTTATCTCTCTGAAGGCCGGCGGCACGGGGCTAAACCTCACGGGAGCGGACGTGGTCATGCACTTCGACCCGTGGTGGAACCCGGCGGTCATGGATCAGGCCTCGGACAGGGCCCACCGCATCGGCCAGAAGCGCGCCGTCCAGGTCTTCCGCTTCGTGGCCAAGGACACCATCGAGGAGAAGATAATCGAGCTGCACGACAAAAAGCGGAACCTGGTGGACAATGTGCTGACCCAGGGCGAGCAGTTTTTGAGCAGCATGTCGGAGGCGGAGGTCAGGGCGCTGTTTGGGGAGAGGTAAAAGCGGAAATGGAAAACTCATACATGGCTTTTATAAACTGTCATCCTGAGCGAAGCGAAGGATCTTAAAAACGCCAAAACATAAGATTCTTCGCTACGCTCAGAATGACAAAAAGGGTTGATAGAAGTTACCTGATGTATTTATAATTATCCTTTCCGATCATTCCAAAAAAATCAGCTAAAAGCAGCCTCTATAAACCGTCCTCCTGAGCGAAGCGAAGGATCTATAGCGGAGTGCGAAAACATTTACCGACGACGAACCGACACGACGAACGCTTCAACGGCGTGTCGGCGACAGAGGAGGTTAATGTTTTCGCACTCGGTATATTGCGAGTCTCAGATTATACCGGGCCGCGAAAAAAAATTTAAGATTCGTATTAAACAGCAAAACATAGATTCTTCGCTGCGCTCAGAATGACAAAAAGGGGCTTATAGAGGTTGCCTTTCTTTTTGATTTTGCCGAATCGGCCGCGAAAAAGCGGCGTAAAAAAGGCCCTGACCGTCTTGTCGGCCAGCGGCCTTTTATAGTCGTTTCGTTTGAAATTGAGCTTCAAAATTCGCGCAAAACGCCCCTGAACATTGGTCGTTTCGCGCTCGTTTTCAGCTTATTTCAAATCGAAACAACTTAGTCGTTTCGTTTGAAATTGAGCTTCAAACTTCGCGCAAAACGCCCCTGAACATTAGTCGTTTCGCGCTCGTTTTCAGCTTATTTCAAATCGAAACGACTTAGTCGTTTCGTTTGAAATTGAGCTTCAAACTTCGCGCAAAACGCCCCTGAACATTGGTCGTTTCGCGCTCGTTTTCAGCTTATTTCAAATCGAAACGACTTTATCGCTTCGCGCCCGCCGTGTTACTGTCCTTCCCGCATCTCCGGCACCTCGATGTTGTGCCGGTTCAGCACGTCGTGCAAAACCTGGATATAGTCCCTCTGCGCAGCCAGGTCCTTTTTCAGCCCCTCCACGGCCGCCTCCATCGCTTGCAGCTTGGCGTCCATCTCCTTGTAACGTATGACGGCCTTTTCCTCGATCTCCATCGCGTTTCGAATGTTGATGGTCGAGACTTCGCTTTTGTTCCGGCGCTTGTTGACCGCGGCCTGGATCAACGTCACCAGACCGCCACTGCCTATCATTGCGATAAGCACCGTTATGACCTTCTCAGCCGTTGCCCTCGCCTCCTTTCAACCCTCGATTTACCTCGAATCTCAACCACCTGATGCTCAACAGCCGGTAAACAAGCCACGTCAGGTTAAGCACTTCAATGATGTACGACCTGATCAGTAAATATACCGGAGTCTGATATAACACCACCAGGCTCAGAGGCACGAAGTTCGCCGCCTCTATGACAATCCCGACGTACAGCGCGTAAGTCTCCAGATACAGGCTGTACCGCGCCGCCGCGAATATGGCGACGCCGTAGATTACGACATCCATCACGAAAATCGGTATGTACGCCACCGCCGCGTGCTGGGTGATGTTCTCGCCGGAAAACAGGACGGACATGAGCAGGAAGATGACATAGAAAATGACCGCGAACATCCGGTTCAGTTCGCTCGGCGGCCGGGCCCTTGTGTTATTCTCATAAAACTTTTTGACGTTCTGCCCGTCACTTCGCGTCCTTCCCCAGTTCCGCCCTGACCTCCGGCGCGGCGCAGAGCATGTCGATGATCTTCCCGATCGCGCCGCTGGAGACGAACCAGCGCACGACCGCCGGGAG
>JGI20166J26741_10361115_pt1 | contig 16242 bp, 10 predicted proteins | sample TergutCu122P5_FD_26741 | JGI IMG/M metagenome (IMG submission 26741)
TTATCTATATTTTTAAAAATAATTAGCAGACTATCACACTTTTTCTTATTTTCCATTATATGGAGCGATGACAAAAGATTTGAACAAAAGGCGTATCGGATATTCAATATAATTCATTAAATCCCCAAATCCCCATTTCTCTATTTTGGGGATTTGAGGATTTGAGGATTTGCTGCCTGTAAAAAACATCATAGCGGCTTCGATAAAAAATTAAATTGCATTTTGAAGCTGTATATATGCTCATTCTTTAAATATTAATTGTAAATTTGCAAAAAATATACAAATGCTGTCCATGAGAAATTTTGTTCTTTATGCTTGTTTTTTGCTTTGCTTCAATGTCTTTTTGTCAGCGCAGGAGGTAAAGTACGGACTTGAATTTAGATCCTACGAAGTAGAGAAAGAAAAACGGACAGGATTGGATCTCACTCCCGAAAAGCCTTTTTCTTTTTCCAAAGGCTTTTCTCTTTCATTCGACATTTTGTTCAGATATAAAAGTTCCCCAAGCGGCATTAAGAAAAGATTGGTGGACCCTATTTTTGGAAATATTCTTCGTATAGCGGGCAACAATAACAGGAACATTGACTTAGTGCTGAAACCTGAATCAGAGACCTCGCCTCTCATCAACTCATCTCCAAATATCATTGCCACCTGTTCAGGATCAGCATCTTTAGTTGATTACAAATTCAGTGATTATGGAAATGCAGTTAACGAATGGATACATATAGCAATAACCGTCGAAACGGATAAAAATAAGTTGACTGTATCTATCGGAAATAAAAAAGATGTTTTTGAAATCAAAAACTTAAATGAGTTCAAGAATGTACGTATTGTTTTTGGAAAAAACGATTTTCCGAAATCGCTCATCAACGATGTCCCGCCAATGGTTATCAGGGATATAACAATCAGTGACTTGAAACAAAAGCCTTTGTATCATTGGATATTATCTCGGCACACTCCCAGTGGAGTGTATGATGAGCTTAAAAATCATTTTGCAGCTTGTACGAATCCGCTATGGTTATTGGACGAACACGCAAACTGGGAGAAGTTGTCAAGTATCGACATCCTGAAGAATCCGCAAGTTTGTTATAATGAAAACGAAAACTGTGTAGCTGTCGCCGACGAAATTCATTTCTTTACTTATAATATTGCGGACAAAACTTTGCAAAAAGATTTACTTACTTTGGGAAAGCCATGCGGAGATTTTATTAATCAACTGATATATAATCCGGTAATAAATAAGTATTGTTCCTATAGCTTTGAGAAAAAAGCATCTTTCTACGACCCTGTAAGAAAAAGCTGGGACAATGATAAACCTGACAGCCTCCTGTGCTATTGGCATCACAACAGGTATTTCTACCCCGGCGACAGTTGTTTATATACCTTTTTTGGATATGGACACCATACCTATCGGAACGAAATCCTCCAATACAATTTTAAAACGGATTCTCTAAAAAAAGTAGATTTTAGCGGCGACAGAATTCCTCCGCGCGATTTAAGCGGCTTGGGAAAAATAGACGACCATCGGGTAATTGTTTTCGGCGGTTATGGAAGCGAAACAGGAAATCAGGAATTATCTCCGCAAAATTATCATGACGCATATATTATCGATTTGAAAACAAGACAAATAAAAAAAATGTGGGAATTAAATACAGACCATAATTTTGTAGTTGCTAATTCATTGGTTGTAGATACCCTTCATCGCTGTTTCTATGCTTTATGTTCCCCGCAACAGGAATCAAACAGTTATTTTTTACTGTACCGGTTTTCTATGGACAAACCTGAATATAAAATACTTTCCGACAGTATTCCATTTACTTTCCAAGATACTTACTCTTATGCCGATCTGTTCCAAAACAGGAAGGATAATAAACTGATTGCCGTCATTTCCTCGCCTTTGGTATCCTATTCAACAACTACCGTATCCATTTATACGCTGGCTTTTCCTCCCTTGGCTAAAGCCGATTTATACCAGAAGGAGATAACAGGTGAAAGCAAAACATGGCTTGTTCCTGCAGGAACAATCGGATTGCTTGCTTTACTTATGGCAGCAGGATTTATATATAACAGGAATAAAAGGAGAAAAGACAAAAGGACGAAAGAGCAGGAGAACGAACGACTGCTTTCGCTTGCCCGTTCTGACTCGGAATACGAGCCGGTAGTTGGCATTAAGCCGGTGACTACTCGCGCCGAAAAACAGAGCATCTTCTTATTTGGCGGCTTTCAGGTGATTGATAAGAAAGGAAAGGACATCACGGGAGAGCTTACGCCTTTGCTTAAACAATTGTTTATCATCATTTTGTTGAATACGCTCAAAGATGGGAAAGGAATTTCTTCGCTAAAGCTCCATGAAACTTTATGGTTCGACAAGAACTATGAAAGCGCTAAGAATAACAGAAGCGTCTCGCTAAACAAATTGAGGCAAATATTCGACCAGGTTGGAGTTGTCAGGATAAAAAATCCAAATTCGTATTGGGTCATCGAATTTGGCGAAGATATCTATTGCGATTATTACGAAGCGCTGATTTTAATGAAACGGCTCAAAGAAAAAAGCGCCCGCATCGGCAAAGATATCAGGCGCTTGATTTCTATTGTATCGGCAGGCGAATTGCTTCCCAATGTGCAAATAGAGTGGATCGATTCTTTCAAAGCCGATTTTGCCAATGATTTAATAGACCTTTTTCTTGACATTGCCCAACAGCCCGGATTGGATATTTCAGACAAAGACCGAATCAATTTGACCGATTCAATCCTGATTCATGATTCCCTCAACGAAGAAGCCATCAAGCTCAAATGCGCCATTCTTGCAAGCATGGGAAAAAACGGATTAGCTATGAACGCTTACAATACCTTTGCAAAAGAATACCGGCTACTATTGGGAAAAGATTTCAAACAATCATTTGAACAAATTATTGGGCAGTAGTATAAGAACTTTTTTTAGTTTTATTTCCCACTAATTGTTAAAAATTAAAATTATTTTGCAGCTTCTTGCAAAATTAATAGAAAATTAACCTTTTCGTTAAACTCTTTCTTGAACCTTTGCACTGTTTTTTTATTTTTAAACTTTAAAAATTATTGTATATGAAAACATTTTTTACAAAAACAGGTTTATTGTTAGTATTTTTATTGTTAATGATGAGCAATGTCTTTGCTCAATCTCCCGATCCTTTTCTGATGGATGATTTCGAGCCTGGCGGTATCAGCGGCGCGGGTGTTAGTACGGATAGCGTGAATAAAAGTCTTCCTCCTAAAGGCTGGAATTGTAATGGGCATGCTACTCCATCTATTGTGCCAAATCCGAACAAAAGCGGTATAAACAAGAGCGCTACTGTAATGTGTTCTATTAGGGCTATGATCGATGCAAGTGTAGATTGGGCTGGACCGAAGATTGACGACCACGATTGGGGTCCTACACTATTTGCATATACATGGGGAGCCGCAATCACCGGATACAAGTATCTGCATATTAAAGTGTATTGCGACAAAGTGATTAAACCGGGTGCAAATTTGCAGGTTGGAGGAGGCGATGTAGCGCCTGTGGAAGGTACGGTAATGACACCTAATAAGTGGATAGACGTTGTTTTTGATATTAGCAAATATTCACAGGTTGACCGTATAAACATTTTTGTCGATCGGACGAGTCCATTGACAGAAGATTCGAAAGTGTATCTGGATGATATTATATTGACCAACAATCCGAGTCCCACCGGAATAAATATTGTAGCGGAAAGCAATGTAAGCATTTATGCATATAACGGTACTTTGCACATTTCCGGCTCAAGCGAGGCAGTTGCAGTATATAATACCTCAGGGCAAGAAGTATATAAAAATACGTCGGCGGAGAATCTGTCTGTCGGATTACCCAAAGGGTTGTATATTGTAAAAGTGGGCGTTGTTGCTAAAAAAATACTTGTACAATAATATATCAAGGAGTAACTAAAAAAATTACAGTGATTCTCTTAATGAAAAAATTCATGGAATTCAATTTATTAAAAAAACTGAAGGAAGGGGGCAAAAAAATGATTGCCCCTCGCGGAAATTCGCTTTTGCGGATTTTCATGATGGTCTTTTTCTGCGTATGTTTTGTTGAAATGGGTTTTGCCCAGAACAAAACAATCACAGGGAAAATTACCGAAGCTAATGGCGACCCGATTATCGGAGCCAGCGTGAAGGTTAACGGGACAAATACGGGCGCCATCACCGATACAAATGGGGAGTTTTCTTTAACGGTCTCAGAGAAAGCAATTCTTGACATAAGCTATCTGGGTTTCAAAAGTAAGCGGATACCGGTAGGAACAAGCGATAATTTTACCATCACGCTCGATGAAGATGTGCAAGGCTTGGATGAAGTTGTGGTTGTCGGTTACGGTACGCAAAAGAAAGCTACGCTGACCGGCTCCGTGGCGGCGGTAAACAATAAGGAAATTACCATTACAAAAAACGAAAACGTGGTGAACATGCTTGCCGGTAAAATTCCGGGCGTGCGTATCACCCAGCTAAGCAGCCGTCCGGGCGCTTTTGCTACAAATATTGATATTCGCGGTTTGGGTACTCCGCTTGTCGTGGTGGATGGCATTCCACGCGATGTTGACTACTTCCAGCGGATGGATGCAACTTCAATCGAAAACGTTTCGGTTTTGAAAGACGCTTCGGCTGCGGTTTATGGTCTCCGTTCCGCTAACGGGGTGATTTTGGTAACAACCAAAAGAGGATCGGCTTCTGCCGGCGGGTTCAATATCCAATATACAACAAACTACGGATGGCAGCAGTTTCTGCAAGTGCCCAACAATGTTGATGCCGTAAAGTATATGACGCTATCGAATGAAAAAAACTGGCGCGATTTTAATGGAAATTTTATATCAAGAAAGCCGGCGCTTTTCTCGGCAGAAGCCATGCAGCCCTATATTGACGGCACCCTGCAATCAACAGATTGGATGAAAGCGGTATTTAAAACGACAACTCCTCAATACCAGCATAATATAACCGTTGACGGAGGAAATAACAAAGTTAATTATTATTTCAATTTGGGCTACATGAATCAGGATGGTGCATTGAAAACCAATGCAATGAACTATAACCGGTGGAATTTTCAATCCAATATCGACGCCCATATTACCAAGCGGCTTACAGCCTCAGTGTCGCTGGGAGGATATAAAGACGAAATGAACGAACCCCTTACCGATATATGGGCGGTTTATAAAAACGTGTGGATACAGCGTCCCGACGTTCCGGTTTATGCAAACAACAATCCTTTATATATTAACGGCGATATGAAAGTGACTGGCGCGACCGGCAATCCTGTAGCGATTACCGATCAAAATATGACTGGATACCGGAAATATGCCAGAAATCAGTTCACAGGACAATTGGCTATTTCGTATGATATTCCCGGAATAGAAGGATTAACTGCCAAGGGGCTGTACAGCTACAATTTTCAATTCGGAAATCAAACGTATTACAGCAAACCGTTTATTCAATACTTCTATAATCCAACTACCGATGTATATACCGGTAATTTATACAGCTCTTTAGTCGGCGTAACCAACGCTACTATTAGAAGGATAGCTTATCCCAGCTATAGTACGCTGATGCAGCTTTCGTTGAATTACAAGCGGACGTTCGCAAAGGCGCATAATCTGAATGTTATTGCGCTTTATGAAGAAGAATATGGTTTTTGGGACAATTTTTACGCTTACAGAGAGCTGACCTTAAATTCCCAATACCTGTTTGTAGGAAACGACCTCAATCAGCAGGGAAACATGTATGCCGGCTCATTAGGCGACCAAGCCAGCAAGGCATTTGTGGGAAAACTCAATTATGACTATCAAGGTAAATATCTCGTAGAATTTAGTTTCCGTTACGATGGCTCTTCCAAATTCCCCATAGGAAAACGCTGGGGTCTCTTCTCAGCCGGCTCGGTAGGATACCGCATCAGCGAAGAACCGTTCTTCAAAAATGCGTTACCGTTTATTGACAATTTCAAATTAAGGGCTTCCTATGGTAAAACAGGAGACGACACCGCTGCCAGCCTTTATCCGCCCGATATAGTGGGATACCAAGTTGATCCTGCTAATCTGGGATGGATATTCGGTGCAGGCGGCGTTACCGGTGGGGTGAGACCGACAGCTATACCGAATCCAAACCTTACATGGTACACTGCCAAAATGTTTAATATAGGTTTGGATGCCGACCTGTGGAACGGATTGCTGGGCGGGTCTATCGACTACTTCAAACGTAACCGCGACGGACTGATTACCAAATCTCTGGCAGTTATTCCCGGAACGACAGGCGCTGAAATGCCGCAGGAAAACTTAGAAAGCGACCGGACGTTCGGGTTTGACATGTCGCTGAGCCATCGCTACAAAATAGGAAGCGTAGGTTATTATGTAACCGGAGTAGTATCGGCTACAAGAAATCAGTGGAGAAACAGAATTCAAACGCCGTCTGGAAATTCTTTCCAGAATTGGCAAACCAGACAGCAAAACCGTTATAAGGACATTTGGTGGGGGCAAAATTATGAAGGGCGATTCCAAAACTACCAGCAAATTTATAATTATGCGTTGTTAGGATCAGGCATAACAGGTGGCGGAGGAAATGTGCCGGGCGACTACTATTATCAGGATTGGAACGGCGATGGGGTGATAAACGGCAACGATAACCATCCGATTGCCACGTATGGCATGCCGCTTTTCAATTATGGACTTACCTTAGGCGCTAACTGGAATAATTTCGACCTGAGCGTTAACTTCCAGGGCGCTGCCGGAATATACTATCAATATACCGAAGGCTTGGGAATGCCGCTTTGGAACTATGGAGGCGCTATGACCAAGTTCATGGACAGATGGCATCCGGCAGACCCAAATGCCGATATTTTCGACCCTTCCACCCAATGGATTCCGGGGCGCTACCCGACAACGGGTTCTTCGCTTCCCCAGGACGTTGCAAGCACATTGAGCGTGGAAAACGCATCATACGTTCGCCTCAAGACGATTGAATTAGGATACAGTATCCCGAAAAAATTATTGACAAAAGCAGGGATTAAAGACCTGAGGATATATTTCAGCGGATACAATATGCTTACATTTACAGGCTTAAAGAATATGGATCCGGAACATCCGGGCGGCGCAGGAGGTCCTTCCGCCGACGTCTATAGCAACTATATGTATCCTAACAACAAGACTTACAATATTGGCGCTTCTATTAAATTTTAAAATGCTTTATGAATATGAAAAAGATAAAATATTTAATCTTATCCGGATTTGCAGCATTGGCGTTGGCATCCTGTAACGATTTAACGCTTCCGCCCAAGGGAATTGTGGATGGATCCGCCATGTTCGGAAATGAGGCAGGAGTTCAGACATATCTTGCCGGCATATATATGTACTTGCCTATTGAAGATTTCAATTATAATACTACCGACGGTTATTATATTCCCCTGTCTTCATACGGCAATGGTGGTTCATGGAATACATGGCAATCGCCCAAATGGTATCTGAGCAACGTCACCGGCGAAGCCGTAGGATGGCAGACCGACATGAGCGCAGGAAAAGGATTCGGCTACTGGCCCTACAATAAAATAAGGGACATAAATACGATGATACAATCGTTGCCCGACTATAAAGCCAATTATAAAGAGGAAACTTATAATTCGCTGCTGGGCGAAGCCCATTTCCTGAGAGCATTCTATTACTTTGGCATGGCAAAGCGCTATGGAGGCGTACCAATTATCGCCGCAGTACAGGATCCGACCGCTCCTGCCGATTCATTGAAAGTGTATCGCAACACAGAGTATGATACCTATATGTTTATACACGATGATCTTCAGTTTGCAATGAGCAATATGTCTGCTACCTCCGATGCGGGACGAGCCAACAAATATGTAGCCGCCGCACTGATGTCGCGAGCTATGCTCTATGCAGCATCTATTGCCAAATACGGAAGCTATACGACTTCTTCTCCTGAAGCTGCCGCACAGAAAGGGTATGTAGGCATTCCCGCCGACAAGGCAACCTATTTTTTCACCGAAGCATACAATGCCTGCGCATTCTTTGATGGCAGTAAATATACTTTGGTGGGCGAAAATGCAGCCGACAAGCAACAAAACTATGTTGACCTGTTTTTAACTAAAAACGACGAAGACATATTTATTAAGCAATACTCCACTACGGCTCAAAGAAATTTGGAGTTGTTCCACAGTTACGATTCCGAATCTTCGCCCTTGCCTGATTTTGCTGCGGGAATTGGGGGTTCGCAATGGTATCCGTCGCTGGAAGCAGTAGAATGGTTTCAGAAGTTGCCGATAGAAAATGCCGACGGAACGCCTCGCCGCTTCGATTCGCGAGCAGATTTGTTGCAAGGACTCGAACCGCGCCTGCTGGCTAATGTGTATTTTTCGGGCATGACGCTTCGCGGTAAAACGTTTGATATACGCAGAGGTCTTTACAAAACATTCACAGGCACGCAGGCTGACGCCCAATTCGGCGCTACAAACGCTCCGATCAACAGCACAGCCAACCGGCTTATTACAAGCAGCCAGTATGCTACCATCCCTGCCGGATGGGGAGTAACCGGCAACATAATTGGCGCTCATGGAACATGGAGCACATGGAAAGCTGAAAACAATCCGATGACAGGACTTTTTCCACGCAAGTATATAGACTATCACAAGACTGTTTCTCAAGCGGCGATAGAACAAAGCGCTCAACCATGGAAGGTTTTCCGGTTCGCCGAAATAATGCTCAACAGGGCTGAAGCCGCTTATGAGCTGGGTAAAAAGCAGGAAGCCTACGACCTGATAGCCCGCATACGAAAGCGTGCCGGAGCTACCATCTGGACGCCCGGAACAGGCGTATCCAAATATACCGTTAATGGTCAGACTGTGGATGGCGATTTGCAATTTATCCGCGACGAGCGAGCAAGGGAATTGTTATTCGAAAACCACCGATGGTGGGACCTCCGGCGCTGGAGAGTTGCGGACAAGATATTCAATCTCTATAAGCCGACAGGACTGATGCCCTATTTGGTTACCGGAGAAAATAAGTACATTTTCATCAGGGAGTATAATGTGAATAATAACACGTATACTTTTCCCGTGCAATATTACTATGAACCGATACCCGGCGGAGAGATAAACAAGAATAATAATTTGATTCAGAATCCTATTTATTAATTAACTTCTAAAACGAACAGATATGAAACGAATAATATACAGTTTATCAGTATTGGCTTCGATTTTTCTATTTTCCTGTACGGATATTGATAATTACGGCGCTCCAAGTTCCCGTATGAGCGGAAATGTCATTGATAAAACTACGGGAGCGAATCTATTAACCAGCCAGAATGATTTCACGATCAGGCTGTGGGAAACAAGTTGGAGCGCTAATCCGCTTCCTCAGGACATTCCTGTCAAACAGGACGGAACCTATAACAACACCAAGTTGTTTGATGCAACATATTCTATTGGACCGTACGGAGGACCTTTCTGGCCCATCGATACATTGGGAGGGATGCAACTGAAAGGGTCGTTGACTCAAGACTTCGTGGTAACTCCTTACCTTCATATTACGGATGTTACGCATACAATGGTCGGCGACACGCTTAAACTTAGCTGTAAATTGCAAGCGCCTGTTACGATAGGTCTTCCACAGGTTCTGGATATCAGGCCGTTTGTAAGTCTTAACCAGCTTTGCGGCAATTCAACAAAAATCAACGATTATTCCTTAGATAAGTACAGCGTGCCAATCAACAGTACGTGGAGCAACATCGGCGATATGTACACAGGGGTAAGCAGCAAAACCTACGTTCTGCCGCCTATTCCGTTGAAACCGGGGTGCACCTTTTATGTAAGAATAGGCGCCAGAGTAAGCGACACCTACCAAAAGTATAACTATTCCGAAATATTTTCGGTAGTTGCGCCGTAATATTCATGAAAATAAATGATTAATTTTGCATTCATTTAAATGATAATATTATGAATCGAAGAGAATATATCAAATTTATAGCTGGAACAGCGCTCTTGTCAGGCGTTTCAGCTGCATGTTCCAGGGCGGGTATCAAACCGCCCTGTCCTAATCCTGATGATCCTGCTTGCGGCGATACAGTAGCGCCTAAGCCTCCAGATCCGAGCAATCCATACAGCTTTCTGACGCCTGCCGACGAAATCAAAAAGCAGGTCAATCTGCTCCGTCCGTCGAAGGGAGGCGCTCTTCCTGCCGACCTTGCCCGCCGGTTGGGAGCGACTCATGTCGATGGGAAATATCATTTGACTCAGGAGCCATTTTTGGTTGAAGGAGCAAAAAAGATTTTGGAATTTGGCAGCAGTGTCTGCAAAGTATGGTTCGACGTACCTGCGGTGAAGTATTCATGGAACTCTGATTGGAGCGCTTTGCCTTCAAACAGCACGTTGGTTGATATGGCAAAACATCCTTATTATGATGCACTTTTCAATCTGCCCTTTTCAACATTCGTTTTGGAAATTACCAATCCCAACGGCTTGCCTGACGTCAATTCAAAGGGAAGCCCCGATTTTTCCGGATATACGCAGCAGTTTCAGGATCTGTCCAACTATCTTTACGGTAAGTTTAGCGGACGCTCGGTTACTTTCATTTTTCAAAATTGGGAAGGCGATTGGTTGTTTCGTAACGATAATTACGGCACCTCTCCTTGGACTTCAGATATGATGGCGGATCTTAACCGCCGTATTGACAATTATACCCGTTGGTTTACTGCAAAGCAGAAGGGAGTTGAAAATGCTCGCGCAAATTACAAAGGCAATGCATGTAAAATCCTCCATGCCGTAGAAGTGAACCGTGTGTTGACTTTAATGAATGATACTCCGACATTGACTTCTTCGGTATTGCCGAAAATAAAACCGGATCTTGTCTCCTGGTCTTCTTATGATGGATTGGTTACCGAAGTTGAGCTTTGGCATGGAATAGAACTCATCAAACACTTTATGCAGCACAGCGATTTCTTTTCGGAACCGACAGTGATGATCGGCGAAATAGGATACGCTGAGAACGGCAAGACGCAAGATCAAATCCTCAACCTTTGGGATTGGGCAATGGCGGTATTTTTGGCGTTTAACATTCCGTGGATAATTCATTGGGAAGTTTATTGCAACGAGCTTGCCGCAACGGCGCCGGCTAAACCGCCCACGGCTAACGGTTACACTGCCAATGATGTGCGGGGATTCTGGCTGTATCGTCCCGACGGTTCAATAAGTTATTCGGGTCAATATTTACAGGGTTTGCTTAATAAAGCTAAGACTTAAAGTTACATTTAATCATGTCAAAACAAATCGTATTATTTTGGGCATTAGTATCATTTTTACTAATGCCTTCGGGTTCCTTTGCACAATTTTCAGCAAAATTTGAGTGGAATTTTGGATATACCCATCGGCAGGAGGTATTGCCTCAATCGAAAGCGCCGCTACAAGAAGGGATTCCTGTTCCTAAAGTGAACGAACCTGTGGTTTTTGTCCCTACGGCGAATAACGAGCTAATTCTCTCGTCGGGCTGGGAACTGACGGAGATGAATAAAATCATAGCTGCGGATACAAAGATTTTCGACCCGAACTTAGATACGCGGTCGTGGTACAACGCCACAGTTCCCGGCACGGTGCTGACCACGCTGGTGAATCAGGGCGTTTATCCTGATCCTTATTTCGGCATCAACAACGTGTATATTCCCGATACGCTTTGCCGGATGGATTGGATGTACCGCGTGGTTTTTGATGCTCCGCAGCAATTGAAAGGAAAACGCAGGCAACTGATATTGAACGGCATTAATTACAAGGCGGAGATATACCTGAACGGTAAATACTTAGGCTCAATAGTGGGTGCTTTTATGCGTGGAATATTCGACATTACGGATGTGTTGAAAGAGAATAGTAAAAACGTATTGGCAATACGCATTATACCTCCGGGCAATCCAGGAATACCTCCCGAACAGATATTAGGGGGCAGGGGACCCAACGGAGGCACGCTTTGCTTGGATGGTCCGACTTTTATGTCTTCTGTCGGTTGGGACTGGGTGCCGGGAATCAAAGACCGCGACATTGGCGTCTGGCAGGACGTCCGGCTGGCTTACAGCGGGGATGTACGGCTGTTTGATCCTCAAATCATTACCAATCTTCCGTTGCCGGATACCACGTCGGCGCGGTTGACAATTAAGGCATGGTTGCAGAATCTTTCCGGTAAATCTCAAACGGTCGCATTCAATGCAAAAATCGGAAATATTAATGTAAGTAAAACCTACACGCTGCTACCGGGCGAGAAGATTTTCGGAGTGTTGAATCCAAATGAGTTTAGTCAGTTGATCATGCAAAATCCCAAGCTGTGGTGGCCCAACGGTTACGGACAGCAAAACCTCTATACGGCAGAATTGTCGGCGAGCGTTGACGGCATATTGTCCGACAGGATGAATGTGCGTTTCGGCGTCAAAGAATACAGCTATCAATTGATGGTTGATATACCCGGCGGAAAAGAAAACTGGCGTATAGAATATAGTCCTTCAGACATAATAGATTCCGGTAAGCCGCTCTTTGATTACGAATATAAGAAATTCTACAAAAAGGAAAAATACCTTGATGTAGTTATTCCGGCAGTTCGTAAGGGTATCCGTTTGGATAATTTTAAGGAAACGGCAAATCAGGATAATCCGTTCTTTCTATTGAAGATTAATGGAAAGGAAATCTTTTGCAGGGGAGGCGACTGGGGTATGGACGATGCAATGAAACGTGTTTCCCGCAAGCAGTTGGAACCGTATTTTCGCTTGCACAAAGAAGCTAACCTGAACATGATCAGGAATTGGACGGGCGAGAGTACAGAAGAAACCTTCTTTGAACTCGCCGACGAATACGGAATGATGATATTCAACGATTTTTGGATGTCAACAGGCGATTACAACTTAGATCCTTCCGACGATTACCTGTTTCGCGACAACGTAAAAGACGTAGTAGTCCGCTTTCGTAACCACCCGTCAATCGCTGTATGGTGTCCCCGAAACGAAGGCTATGCACCCAAATATCTTGAGGAACTGATTCAGCAAGTCATCGCCCAGGACGATGGTACGCGCCATTATCACGGCAGTTCGCGATACACGAACATGCTTCCGAGCGGACCTTGGGGCTACCGGCATACAAATGAATTTTTCAAGGTGGCTGACGGGTTCGATACCGAATTAGGAACGGTTTCGCTTTCAACTGCCGAAACCATACGTAAATTTATTGCAAAGGAAGACCTCTGGCCCCTAAACGATGTATATGTATATCATAACATGCACTATACAGGAAAGGATAATTTTACGTGGAAGCTATATATCGCCGAATTAGAAAAATTAGGCAAGGAACCGAGCAAAAATATCGACGAATTTGCACAGCGGGCGCAAGTGATCAATTATATTTCGCATCGCGATATGTTTGAGGCTTGGAATCATAAAATGTGGGATGATGCAAGCGGGATATTGATTTGGATGTCGCATCCTGCCTGGCATGGTATGTTTTGGCAGTTATACAGTTGGGATTATGAAACGCTTGGGTCGTTCTACGGAGCGAAAACAGCCTGCGAGCCATTGCATTTGCAGTGGAATATAACCGACAATAAAGTGATAGCGCTGAATACCACGCTACACGATTTGAAGGATGCGAACGTAGAATATGCGGTGTATAGTCCCGATGGAAAAAAGCTGTATAGCCGGAAAGAGAAGTTGAGTATGCCGGCAAACCGGAAGACCGACTGTTTCCTTCAGGTTTACCCCGATAATTTGCCCGATTTCGGATTGGTGAGATTAGCGTTGAGCGACAATAAAGGAAAAGAAATATCCAGAAACGATTACTGGTATCACGGCAAAGACCGCTACGACCTTTCGCCGGTCGGCGCAATAGCAGAATCTGGAGTAGCCATCAGTGGAATACAAGTGATGAAAGGCGGAAATAACAACACGATTGTCAAGGCAAACATAAAAAACAATGCGAAAAGCATTACGGTTTCCGTAAAAATGAATATACGCGACAAGGCAAAAAACGCAAGTCTGCTGCCGGTATATGCTTCGGACGGTTATTTTAATCTGTTGCCGGGCGAAACACGGGAAATCACTTTCGACCTGCCATTTGCTGATTTTGATCCGTCGCTGTATAAGGTAACTGCCGAAGGACTTAATATTCAACCTGCGGAAAATAATTTAACCGCCATACATTAAATTCCGAAGCGGGTTGTTGACGTTGTACATGCAGCAGGCAAAAAATTCCTGCTGCATTGTTGTGGTAATGTTTTCGACAATCTTATGAAATACCCTGTACCTGCACTTCCGAATCAATTTTCCTGATTAAGCCCTGTAGTACATTGCCGGGACCTAATTCCGTGAAATCATCCGCTCCGGCGGCGATCATATTTTGTATCGACTGCGTCCATTTTACTGGAGCGGTCAGTTGAGCGATCAAATTGGCTTTAATCTTTTCCGGATTTGTTTCAGCTTGTGTACTGACATTTTGATATACAGGACATTCCGGCGTTTGAAATGAAACGGCGTTAATGGCTTTTCTCAGCTTTTCTCCGGCTGATTCCATCAACGGCGAATGAAAAGCTCCGCCTACTTTCAATTTCAGGGCGCGCTTGGCGCCTGCGGCAAGCAATTGCTCGCAAGCTATATCTATGCCTTTGATTGATCCGGAAATGACAACTTGACCGGGGCAGTTATAGTTGGCTGGAACAACGACTTCATCGATTCCGGCGCAAATGTTCTCAATGGTTTCGTCCGGTAAGTTAAGAATGGCAGCCATTGTTCCCGGATTGATTTCTCCGGCTTTTTGCATGGCTAAAGCCCGTTGATAAACCAATTGCAGACCGTCTTCAAAGGAAAGCGCTTTTGCAGCAACCAATGCGGAAAACTCTCCCAGCGAATGTCCGGCAACCATGTCCGGTTGAAATTGCTCGCCTAAAGTTTTGGCTGCGATAACCGAATGAAGGAAAATAGCCGGTTGGGTTACTTTCGTTTGGCGAAGATCCTCGTCGCTTCCTTCAAACATAATGTCCGTAATGCGAAAACCTAACAATTCATCGGCTTTCTCAAACAGTTCTTTAGCAAGCGGCGATTTTTCATACAATTCTTTTCCCATGCCTGAAAATTGTGCGCCTTGCCCCGGAAATACAAATGCTTTCATATAATTTTATTAAAAAATGCCTGCAAAGGTATAAAGATTTACTCAAACTTTTCCGATATAGCCGCTGCAATTTTCTTAAATTCTTCGGGAGTCAACTTTAGTTTCGGTTTATTGAAAAGAATATCCGATTCTTTTGTAATCGGTACCAAATGAATATGAGCATGCGGAACCTCCAGACCGATAACGGTTACGCCGATGCGTTTACAGGGAATGGCTTTTTCCATCGCTTTTGCTACCCGTTTGGAAAAAACCATCATATCTCCTAATGTTTTATCATCCAAATCGAAGAGATAATCAACTTCTTTCTTAGGAACTACCAGCGTATGTCCTTCGGCTATGGGATTAATATCCAATAAGGCATAAAAATCGGTATTTTCGGCTACTTTGTAGCTTGGAATCTCGCCTGCGATGATTTTACTGAAAATAGTCATAAGGCGATATTTATTATTTCAAAAGTCATCAAACCGTTTGGCACTTTAATTTCTGCGATGTCGCCTACTTTTTTGCCCAGCAATCCTTTTCCGATAGGCGTGTTCACGGCGATTTTGCCTTCTTTCAGATTAGCTTCGCTTTCCGACACTAAGGTATAAACCATTTTTTGATTGTTTTTCGTGTTCCGTATCGTAACCTTATTCAGAATTTGTATGCTATCGGTCGAAATCCGGTTTTCGTCGATCAGCCGCGCATTGGAAATCAGCGTTTTCAACTGGGCTATTTTAGCCTCTACAATACCCTGCATTTCTTTTGCCGCATCATACTCTGCATTTTCCGACAAATCGCCTTTATCGCGAGCTTCTGCTATTTGCTTGGAAATCGCGGGACGTCGTTCCGATTCAAGGAAATTCACTTCTTCCAACAGCTTATTATAGCCTTCTTTGGTCATATAATGTATAGCCATAGTATAAAAAATTTATGTATATTATCAAAAAAATAAAAAAACAAAAAGAATTCCGACCGTTCAAGACCGGAACTCTTATTAATTAATAAAATTAAATTTATGAATGCTCCATGCTAAATTAGCAATGCAAAATTAGTGACTGTTTATTTAACTTCCAAATTTAAAACTATGTTTTATAACATATTTT
>JGI20166J26741_10362226_pt1 | contig 16238 bp, 17 predicted proteins | sample TergutCu122P5_FD_26741 | JGI IMG/M metagenome (IMG submission 26741)
CCCCCCCCCTTACATTCAGCATTTATGTTTGGGGGGTCATCTTGAATTTGTGTGTGAAGCCCCAGACTAGACCATGCTGGGCTGAAGTGGGTTGTGCAGAGTCAAACCATGGTGTGCACTGCCAAATTGTCACTAGTGTAGCCAAGAGAGAGAGAGTAGAGCATCTCTGATGGTTGTGGTCCAGTCATCATGCCACTGAAGAATTCAAAATTGAATCAGATGCAATTGTGCCAGCTTTAAACTAATGCTGATTAACCACACCAAAACAATGAAAAAATGCAATATAGAAGAAGTCCAGGATTTCAGACACAGATTTTTCAAAGGTGGAAGAAACAGAAAAAGTTGATAAATGCAAATTCTCCTTAAAAACATTTCATTGGGCCCAAGCACAGTCCTTGCCATGAGCTAGAACAAGGAATTGCTGAGTTCATGTACCTGAAAATAAAACCTGGAGAGCTGATTACATTGGAAGTGATAAAATACAAAATTCTGAAATTACCCAAACCAATTTTACTTTAGTATGCTGTCAAGTAATGCTGTTCATGATGCTGAGGCAATGTGTGATGATGAAAACATCAGGCAATGAAAAGATGAACTGTCATGTTGACTGTGTTAACAGATGGTAGCATGTGATTATGAATCTCAAAACAAATCCCACAAAGCAGCTGTTTAGAGATATCATTGCCAAATGCTAACCTCAACCTGGTATGAACAATGATTTTATGAAGGAATGATTAACACTGGTGTGGAACAGATAGACAGGGGTGCTCCATAAAAAATGGGGGAGGCTGTTGATGTTGCATGCATGTAAGGTACCTTTAGCACTAGAGTATGAACTGTGGGCTGACCTTAACTGAAAGAATTAAAAAGCCCAGTATGAATCTTTGTTAATGGATCATCACAGAATGGCAGTACATTTCACCAGAAGCAATTTTGAAGGATTTAAAACTGCCGTATATGCTGTGCATTTGATAGGCCTGATGATGATCTGTTGTGGAATGGCAGTGAATATGTTGGGAAGGGTAGCAGCAAGTGGGAGGAATGCAAAGATGGACGCTATGAACAGTGATGGTGGTGAGTGTGATGGTGACTGCTAAAGATGGTATCTGACATGTTTTATGCATTAACTATATGAAATCAATAGTAAAACTTTTTTTCCCCAGCGGGCATTTTATTTGAAGAGCTATCTGAGGTTAGGGCTGCCTTGAATTATTTGGGTAAATATATGAATATGATGAATATGATGATGTTTTTAAATAAATTTCAATCAGCATTCAATGCACATGCACCCTGATGTAATCATTAATGTACTCTTCTTATTGTATAGTTAATGGTATGGTGTCCTGAGACTTTGTTTCTGTTCTACATTTATGAATGAAAATGTTTGTTCTGTTTGTATTGAAAGTTGTCACACTATTTGAGGTTACTTTTGTGTCATATACATTTGAACTCAGTTATAACATCATGAAAGGGACTGAATATTTTGTTATAAACAATTGTTATTTTAACCAAGGTTGTCCAACCAATCACCAGTCACGTCTTATAATTGAACCTTGGATGTCCACTCACAATCAGTCACCTACTGATTGGGATTTTAGAAGTGAGTCTAAGTGTTCCCGTCCATAACCTACCACTATGCTGGCTATGCTCTCTGCTTCATGCAGTAGTACATTTGATATTGTCGATGAGCACAGGACATATATTTTTGTACTCTTTGGCTTTTTCACAGTAACCTCTTGTTATTTGTGTCAAATAAATTTATTTAAATTCTGTCAAGATAAAATAGAATGCCTCCAAGATGTGCAGTAATATACCACTAGGTTCTGTCAGCATGTGTAACTTTGTGCCATATTTGTGTCCACTATCTCTGATACCATCTGAAAACCAATGGCAATCATTACAAAAATGCTGTGATTCATCTAGTGGAAGGTACTTGAATGGCATACATTCAGTGGTACTCTTGAACAGGTCCAACAATGGCCTTGCCATACACAGACCAGTCTTGAGCAATGGGCTCTTGTGGTTTTGGATTTGTGTAAAATAAAGGCATTGTGGAATGAGAATGAAATGATACATACTCATGCAAGCAACATTACATTTTCAACAATGGACCAATTTTTGGTACCAGTGAAGGTGACTCACTGCTGTTATACCCATATGAGAAGACTGATATGTACTTAATTTCAGTTATTGCTGTGTCTAATTACACTGAAGAACAAATTCAAACTTTTTTTTGCCCTGGATGAAATTAGGTGAATTTTTATAATTTGGCCTTGCTGAATCCAAATCTGAAGACAAAAATATGCTATCACTTATCATTTTTCTGGAATTTCAGTTAGTGATTTTTGGCATTTTCAATGATTTTTACTATATTGTACTAGAATTTACAATTGTGTAATGGGTCTGATGGTTTAAAATAAATTTTTCATGTTGAAATGAACATAAGGAATTTAAAAATAGCTATTAGAATGCTGTATGAGAAGAAATTTATGCAATTACACAACAATAATATGAAAATAAATGTTTGATTTTACTCACGTTTAAAACTTCTTTCTGTAACTCATTTGCTTGTAACTGGTAATAGACACCTCTTCAGTAAGGTTCCAACAACATTCAGCTAACATTTTCTGTGATTACTTTCCTGCATATCTTTACTCCATGGTGGAAATATCCTGGTGGAACACTTCCCAATTTTCGTTGCTCTCTGCTCCCAGGTTCGGAGGGAAGAAGACCAAGTGGGAATGTGAAAAATGACTCTTCAATGACATATCACAACCCATAGTCTGGTATGCATCCAAGAAGTTCCTTGCAGTTTTCGGCTTTTACGTTTCTAAGTAAATTTAGACAAACTGCTTTGATTGGTAGCCATGCAGTTTTCCCAGTTTCTATCAGCAGGTGTTCAAATAGATCAGATTTTACAAATTTGCGGTCCAATAAAGATACCCTCTTTTAATCTACCATCACTGAGTTTCAGAAATTTTTCTATCTAATACTGAAAACCCTTACCATGTTTGTTCATAGCTTTAACAAAGTTTTTATTAACCCCACTTTAATGTGTAGTGGCATAACAAAATCTTACCATTGTCAACTAGTATTTGATTTCTGACACACTTTTCCCCTGGAACTGAGCTTTCTCACATTGGTCAATCTTTAATTTTGTAATATTTGTCTTTTGCTCAGCCGTCCCATTCTCAAAGAAAACAGCACAACTTTGTATAACCAGACTGCATTCCTAGGAGTAACCCTGTGACTTGAAGGTCCACACATATATTCCACCCATATTTTGAGTAACTCATAGCTTTCAAGAGCAAATCCATATTCTTGTAGGTTTCCTTCATGTGGACAGAGTGGGCAGTCAATAGTGATAGGTTAATTTTTCTGTTACGTAGCTGTACCACCTGTAAACTATATTTAGGTGAATGTACAAAAAGTCTCAACTCTTTAGGGTTATGTGTACAACTAATCTCTTGCAGAAGTCCTTCTATGTCATTACAACAGACTAATTTGCCGTCCTTGGAAAAAAATGACGATTGCTGCCGTTTCCTATATGACAATTTAACATTTGCTGTAACACATTCCATCTCTGTTCAGGATGGGTTGAAATTAAATGATGCACATCAGCTTCTGGTTTATGCTGATGATATTAATATTGGGAGGAAGTGTACCTACTATAACGAAGAATGCAGAAGCTTTAGTAGTTGCTACTAAGGAGAGTGGAATAAAAGTGAGCACTCATAAAACTAAGTACATGGTCATGTCTCAAGATAAGGATGCAAGACATTGTTTAAAGTTTGATAGTAGTTCCTTTGATAGGGTGGAAGATAATTGGGAACAACATTAACAGATCAAAATTCTATTCAGTAAGAAATTAAGAGCAGATTGAAGTCAGGGAATACTTGCTATCACTCAGTGCAGAATCTTTTGTTTTCCAGTTCGCTATCAAAAAATTTAAAGATTAAGAAATACAGAACTATAACTTTGTCTGTTGTTGTATATGAGCGTGAAACTTGGTCACTCACATTGAGGGAGGTACATAAGCTGAAGGTGTTTGAAAATAGGGTGTTGAAGAGAATATTTGGGCCTAAGAGGGACGAGGTATCAGAGAGTGGAGAAAACTACATAATGAGGAGCTTAATGATCTGTACTCCTCTGTTATTTTGTACATGCTATCAATAAGCAACAAAATTCCTCCTTTTACTTCACCTCTTGTACTGAGATTTCCTGCCTGAGGAGTTGGTATTGGATGGCTACAATGCATCACGTATAGTAGCAGCTGCAGGTCTTGTCATGGGGAGGAAACAGAAGTGAGAAAAAAGAAGTGGAGAAGAGGAAAAAGAGTTCCAGGATCTTGAAGATGGTGTTGGCTTCAACTACTTTTGAGAAAGCTCTCAGATAGTTATGCCATGCAAGTCAACACAACTAGCATATATGTATTTTATTACTGCAATACATTTCAACAGTAGGTCATAATCAGGCACTACAAATTGTTTAAAATGTGAAAAAGGAATACAAAAACATTGCCTTATCGGAAATGAGATCTCAGTTTTACATTGTTTTTTATGTTGCATTACAGGTATGGTTTATAAAAACAGTAGTTAAAATAGGTAATATAGACATAGTGTTGATGATGGTATTATCGTCAGAACTGATGTTATTCATTATGGATCAGGAAATAGCACTGCATAGTAAATAGCTACTTTACTTTAGCTATACAAAATCTCTGTAACTGTATTGAGGATTAATTTGAATTCAGTAATAGGAAGGGTAATGTACAATGTTTCATCATATTTATTCTTTGCAGAGGCTGACAAAGGACATGTATGGCACCACTGTGTGCAGCAAATATCACGAAGAGGCTTATGATGTATATATATTAAGGGCCTTTGTTTTATTCAGTGGCAAATTTCTTAGGTAATTCTTTTATTAGATTTTGCATTGTATTATGCTGTTTATATGTGAAATGTCATAACTTTGTTTTGGAAGATCCACTTAAAAGGAAAGGTACTTGAAGGTACTTCACACTACCATGCTTCCTCTTTAAGTATTTTACTGTCAAAGCCCTCTTGTATCCATTTTCTATTTTGTGTGTCAGTTCACAGTCACTACCTTTTGAATGTAGGTGAGGATATAATTCTGTAAAAGACAAGAAACTGTTCATGTGAATTTGTGGCTTGCCGCATTACACTTCTGGTCAGACCTTTCATTGCTGCAGATGTGGCTGCACTTGGACTGTGCTTTCTCAGTATATGCTCGTATGTAGGGAGCTGTCTAAGAGGAATGCATGCTGTAGAGCTGACAGCATTGTAGCTGCATAGTGACCGATAACGCTGTCTGCTCTGCAGTACTCAGTCCAGTATTAATAAAACACATAATAAGTGGGTCTGTAGCCAGTTATGCAGCATAAGTTTGTAGAGCTTTCTTTTGTTATTATTGTATTAGGATTAATTTTTATAAAGGAAGCAGGCATACTGTTCTTCATCAATATGAATGGTAAGTTATTTTGTACATGTTATCAATAAACAACAAACTTCCTCCTTTTTCTACAGCTCTCGTATTCAGATATTCTGGGCAGCTTCAGAGCCTGAGGAGTTGGTACTGGGTGCCTGCAATGCATTTGTTCATAAACTTGTCTTCCAGGCAATAGGACAGCATTCTGATAGTAGTGCAATGCATCTCAAGAGTCGATTTGTCTGTATTAAAAATTTACACACTGTGTCTCACCACATATTAGAACTTTTTAAATGGTATGACAAAGTAAGCACATTATCATGATCCTTCAGAAAGCAACATATTTTACAGTGAGGGCTCTTAAGCACCAGCTGAGATGTTTTTCTTCCTTAAATGTTACAATCAAATGATCCCATAATATTTCTGTATTATTCATATAGATTTTACTGTATCCCTTTTCTATTTTAAAAGGCCCCCTTACCCAAAAGTGCAGGACAGATAACACAGAACTAACAATTTACACAGTTTATAGGTTTTTTGTCAAAATGTATGTGCTATAAAATCCCAATCTTTCATTCCTGTAGGGTCCTTGAAGAGCAAACAGCAAATGTGGGAATATAATATTTATGTGTCACAAACATGAGAAAACAAATAGTGAGTATTTTACACTTTATAGGTAAAAAGTAAAAAAAAGGAAAGGTCTCCTGCGACAGGCCAAGGTGGCCCAAGGGGCTCTGGGTAGGATAAGGCCCCAGATTTTCTTGACATTTCGGCACTACAAGGGTGGTAGGTTGTCAGCCAAATGCACTGGCCGCCTTTACCCCAGGAGAAATCCCTGGTACTTTCAGAGGCTGAGTTGACCTCAGGGCACATGGTTTTGTCGGGGGTACCACTGAAAAAATCCCCAGTGACACCACCGGGAATCGGTCCCGGGACTTCCCGACTAGTAGCGCAGTGCCTTAACCACTACACTACTCCAGGTATAAGTAAAAAAATAATGTAATACCATTATGGAAATCACTCCTTTTTTTGTGAAATATGAAACTGACAGCTGTTTATTTTGAAACCTTATGCTCCAGACAAAGTAATGCCAGTAACAAGTGTGAAATACTCTCTTCATTATGCCCACCAATATTGGGAATGTGAATGATTTTTAGTGTCATATACTGCTCCCCTTCCGCGCACTCTCTTCTTTCAGACTGCTAGCACTAGCTCCGTTCAGAATCAGCGGTGAAGCCCAATCCTCTCCTGATGATCAACTCCTCTGTTTGCTCCGAATCCTCCCCACCTGAATGCTCTGCTCCTCACTCTCTGGAGCCTGGACAGGTGTCCTTTTATTCAGTGCACCCGCTGGCCTGCTTCCTCTGCTATTGGTTAGTCAGCAGAGCTTTTAGGCGTGGTCAGCAGATGCTGATGCAGTCTCAGTGGAACTATTAATTCTAAATCCATATTGTTGCTTAACTAGTATGTTATTAGTACATATGTGTTTATATAATCTTGAATAATTAGTTTTTCTAATATATTAGGAAAGGATGCTAAAAGAGAGAATGGCCTATAAATTGTAGTGAGAAGTTTGTCTCCTTTCTTATAGACAGGTTTGATTATAGCACATTTTAGTCTTTCAGGTAACACACCAAAGGAATGGGATTTGTTACAAATATAGGTTAAGGGGGAAATGTTAAAAGAGGACTTAATTTTAGAATTTTTATGAATATTTCATCATACCCTTCTGAGTATTTAGTCTTTAGTGATTTGATAATCTTATTAATTTCATAAGTTGTGGCATGTTTCCAATTAATTCTTGAAAATATGCTATTAAATTTGTTAATCAAATAATTGGAAGGATCCACATTATCCCTAGAATCACCGTTACCCTATATGATGTTTCTGATAACAATGTCCATGACAGTTAAGAAATAATCATTGAAAGCGTTGGCAATTTCCTGTGGATTATTCAATATAGTGTTATTAATTTTTAAAGATTTAATACCCGTGTGACAATTATTATTTCCTTTTTTATCATTTTTCGTGTAATTTTTTGTTTTATTCTTAGATCTAGATATTAATTCGTCATAATACATTTTTTTTGCTGTTTTATAATGTCTGTTAATATCTTGCAATATCTTTTGTATCGTAGTTTGAGATTTGTATCATTACTTCCCCTGCAATTCATGTATAAAGTTCTTTTGTTATGAAACAATACTTTAATTCCCCTAGTTATATCTGTGGGCAGAATTAAGTTTGTTTTTATAAAACAAGCATAAAAGATTTTTAATTAAAGGTTAACCTTCCATACTCAATTTAGTTTGAAATTCATATATAGTGAAGCTACTGATGTTTCTAAAATAACAAGATGTGAATTCTTGTATAGGTGCAATGACATTTTCTAATATTAGTAGTTGAGCATCGTGGTCTGACAACCCATTGATGAGAGGGATTTAAGAGTAAAATTTCTTGATAAATCAATAAAAATGTTATCAATTGCAGTAATTGAACCATTTATAATCCTCATAGGAAAATGTACTGTACTTTTTAAAATGTACATAGCTAATAGAGAATCTGTTGTCTTCTATTATGACAATGAAGATAATTAATATTTATATCCCCACAGATGATAAATTCCATTTCTTTGGTGTACAATTATTTCAACAGTGATTCTAATTTCCTCAGGATGTAGTTACAGTTTCCAATAGGTGATCTATAGGTAGTTACAATGACTATTTTAATCTTAGGTAGGTTTAATTTAATGGTACATATTTCAAGATCTTTCTCTTTGCAGATATGGTGGGTAGGAATAGAGTCAAAGTCTATGGATTCATGCACAAATATACATACACCTCCGTTTTTATACTGATGCCTATAAAATTTTGGTACCAAGTTTATAATATTCTACTGTCATCATACCCATTTCCAAATCTCTGAGGTGATGCTCATTTATACATAGTCTATGTGGGAGCTCGGAATATAATGTAGTTGATAACTGGCTTATTTTTCTCTTCAAGCCTCTTGTGTTTTGATGACAGACCTTTAGGTTATTGGAACTATCTTTTCAGTCAGAATTTACTTTATTATATGAAGGAGGATTAAGCTTACAAACAAGATAAATATTAGTATTGGAGCTCTCATATTGATTACACATGTTACTATTTTCTAGACTTAAGATGTCATTCACCATAAAAAATTATTTTGTCTTGTGATAAGTGCCCTTTTTGTCCTAGTTGATGTTCTACAGGTGACTGTATCGGGCTGTGTTTTTGAATGATCAGGTGCTCTGGTCATGGGGTTTACTCCTTATTAGCTAGATGTGTAGTGGCATTGTCATTTAGCCCCATTTTCCATTCTAGACTAAGAGGTTTCTCAGGTTTCTGACAACTCATTTTATAAATTAAAGAAGCATTTGTTTAGCTAACAGTCCTTTCTCACATCCATTAAGATGCAAACCATGCTGAGTAAAACAATTTCTATTAAAACTGAATTCCAAAATTGTAATATGTTTAAATAATTTTGCAATTTTCTTCAGTTTCGAAGTAAATGTCTTGATTTCCTTATTCACGTATGCATTATCTGTCAAGTCATATTTATGCGGAATATGTAGCATTATTATGTTTGCTATATCATTGTCACGAAAAAATTCATAATCAGTATTTTTTTTTTGGTTGTAGACATCACTAGCATCACCATTGCTTACAAGCACATCTTCGTTAGTAAATCTGGATGAGCCAAAAATTTTCCTGGTGTGCTGAAGGAAGAAAAATCGCTTCACTAATGTTGTATTTGAAGTTCATGTCCAAAGAACCGTGAAGAAAATGTCCAAACCCTATGAGCAGGAAGACCAATTGTTTCTTGGACTCTTCAAACCGCGAACATGAGGGTTCCGTTTTCAGTCGAGACATCGGGAACTAAACACCCAGGTACTCAGTGTCATTAACCAGCAGACCTAAATTCCCACCGAAAGCTGAGTTGGCTTCACAAGAATGTAGATTTCTTCCAGAGTATGGTATGTTGTCCTCTATGACCGCGGTTTCGCGTAGACGCTTTCCATTAATTTAGTATCTTCAGTGGTTCATGGTGTCTATAATTTTAGACACTGCACTTGCAAGGTCCGCAGAGTTTGCAGGACTGGTGTTTGCGAAGGTTTGCGAAGCTGTTTTAGCGGTAAGATTTCTGTCGGTCTTTGCAAGCAATAGCGATACTGGAGTGATTTACTGTATTTATTTTTTAACATTCTTGCCCGATTATTTATCTGAAGTGAGACTTTTTAGGTCAGTTATTATGATGTTATTTAATTTCTTGGAATCATCAGAATACGGGGTTTCGGTAAACCTGATGTAACATCGATTATCAAACACTCGTGATTCTAATTTCTGACATCATTTCATTCTGGTTTGGAAAATTTTATAAGGACGAAGTTACTTCGGAGTTAGCGTTGAAGTATTGTTTAATGGTGTCTAAATATTAAGTTGTTTTGTAGTTTCAAGATTAGCAAATGATTATTTGTGTTGAGGCCTCCGTTCTTCTGGGATGTGTCGCTGCGTGACTGGGTAATCGTTTTGGACATCTCGACACAGGAAGATGAGCCCAGTAGTTTTCCCGAAACTTCGGTCATCACTCGCCCAGTAACGCGGCGGCAGATCTCAGATCGAAAACCTCAACTACATTGCTGCGAAAGCGTATAACCTCGCAGTTACCTGGGTACTGTGTTTTCAGGCATCATGAGTGATGGATGGATCTCCGACGACAAAAACCTAACACAGTACATTCCTGTATGTTCCCAAACTTCTGGTCCTGGCGGCAGCCGCAGAAGTGGAGGTACAGGACTTGGTCATGGAAACTTGTGGCATAGTGGAAGGAGAAACTATAACAATAATGACAAGTTTGGAACACCAGAAAAAGGACAGGTCAGTGAAGAAGGAGGGTTTGGTCACAATAAAGAACGATATCGAGGCCGTGGAAGTTTTCAAGAAAATTCCTCTGGTGGTGGTAATGTTGATGTGGTAGGAACATATAGCGAATCCAAATTTACAGTGAAGTCAGCTGATGTTGGGAAAATAATAGGGAAAGGTGGATGTAAAATTCGAGAATTTGAAGAAGAGAGTGGTGCACATATTCAGGTAAATGATACTTACCTCATGAAACACAAATTTCTTAAATATGAGTTTCATGTAAGTTGTTATGATAAGTTTTAGTAATAGTATGTGAATCACATGATAAGAGAATAAATATTCAAGTTAATGTCTGAAAAGAAGTGTGACATAGTTGATATTTTTGGAGGACTGTTGTTTAAAATATTTTTGTTAATGATTCAAAAGCAGTTGAAGTGTAAAACACTATATGTAACAGTAGCAAAGATATTAGGGTAATTTGCAGAGCATGTGTGTCTCAACAGAATTAAATTCAGGAAAATAGGACTTAGGTCCATAATAATTTACTTTGTGAGTCACTGTAATGTTGTCCAGTGTACCTGTATTCTTCTGACTGAAGTTAGCTCACGAATTTCACTGCTGGTTCCGTTACATAGTTTTAAGGAAGTGGGTTTGGTATCTATTGTGAGGAGAGGTGTGTGTTTCATAATCATATTCTTCAAACATATCTTTCTTCTCCTTTGAGAATGCTTGTATTGCTGACAATGTTTATATGTACTTGCTTACCATTCTAAGATTTTTACAGACTCCAGTATCTTCCCTTGATGAGTACAGGAACTGACAAGCATCTGGACAGTGATTCTTTAGTACTGTTGAGTACTAAGATTACGAATGCACGGAACTCAGAATGTTTGTGCTCAGAAACAGGAATAGATTTCTCCACTTTGAATCTATGTATATTTCTAATTTGGAGTACCTTTTTGGGGACATGAATCTGAAACTGGAAGATGAACTGTTTTAATTAAATTGGTTGAATTATGTAGGAAAGTAAACACTAACTTTCATTAAGTCCATAGGTTTGCAATAACCGTGTGTTACTAAACTGACATGTTTTGAACATTTCGCAGGGTCTAATTTTTGTTCACAATCACTGTGTCGGAAGTCAGCTCTGCTTTTGACTTGGGGTGGAAGTATGGCACCTATGTGGTTGGGGCTTTAGGTGGAGCTGACCTCTGTACTGAGAAGGAATGTTTTTCTAACATATTCTTTCAGCATTCATAAGATGAAGTCTGTAATTAATATAAGTGCTAGGACCTTTCCTATGCAGTGAACTACGGAACATAACCCTACTTTGATCAGCTGTCCCTCACATTAACTGACCCATACTTCCAACCTCCAGATGAATTACTGGAGGGTACTTCTGAATTATTTGGTTGTAACAAAATGAATTTAGCAGTCAGGTAACATATTATACTGTGTTTTTGTGGGGTCCAATAATGTAGCCAAGAGAAATACATGCACTAAGGGGCAATACTTAGGCAAGCTAGTGCCTAGTTAGGATTATGTGACACAGGTCAGACTTTCTTAAGCAGTGGAAGCTTCTGACACATATAGGCCTTGAAATGTGCTTTGTGTTCTTATACTGTATCAGAATTTACTGCATGTGTGTTGTTTTATACTAAAACATTGCATAAGTTCCATTACTTTGCTTCTTAACATCGCAACTATAGGCTAGGCCCTCAGCTAGGGAGTAGACGAAGTAGACCCTGAACAACTGGCTTAGTGTCTTCTGTGACCCAACCTTCTCCCCATTTGACTGGATAACTGAGGGTTCACTGCACTCAAAGCCACTTGGTTAGTGTACCCGTGAAATCTGGCACACTATTCCTGAATGTTCACATACAGTTTAATAATGGTCATTTTTTAAATCAAGTACAGTAATGAGAACTAAATGGATTGTACCATGTTACATTGCGTCTGTTGTAAAGTTGTTTCCAAGGATACCTTTAGAGCCTTTTTGAATGCCTGGATACCTGTGTTATGAAGGCATTCTTGCTTACCAAATTTTGAATTTAAGTTTATGATGTTATACTGATTTTATTTATGATTTTCACATTGTTACAGGAAGAAGCCCAAAAAGAACGGTGGAATAAATTGCCTGATTTATTGAAGGATTTTTATGAAGAAGATCCATATGTGGCAAATATGTTACCAGAAGAGGTGGAGCAGTTCCGGTAAATATATTTACAGAGTGGATGGTTGCTGTTTGGTCTGCAGACACTAACACAACATAATGTTTAAATTATCAGTATTTTAACACCCAACAGAAGTCTGGCCTGTATAGACATCAGGCAAGATGGAAGAACTATTCAAACTTTCTGTGCATCAATGGTTTTGAGACTGTTAACCCTTATAAATGCATATACCTGAACAGCCATCAGGGTTAGGGCTTTTCCTCTTACCAGCCCCATTGTCTCCTCTTCTACACACTGAATGACTTTGTTCCTGCCTGGAGTTTTACATGTCTCCCATCAGAAACGAAACCCCGCAACTAACACAAAATCCTCATCCCCCCCCCCAAAAAGAGTGATCTCTCACATAATCATTCATATCGGTGTTGTTTTTCATTTTGTGTAATATACTGTTGGCAGGCAAAATATCCACCATTATACTCTGAAGTGCTTAAAAACTAACCTGCAGTTGCATGGCTTAGGTGGTAGGTCAGAAGGAATTTTATAAAACTTTGTTATTTTAATGCTTATGTGTGTGTACAAGGAACGTAAAGTTCCATTTTTTTAAAATTTCTGTTTGTAGAAATTGCTATATCCAGGCATGTGTTTGTGTGTGTGTTTGAGGTTGGAACTTTTACTGGTGATTTTTAAGCAACTTTTTTACTATTGTACACGTATTTTTCATCAACTTTTTATTGTGGTATTTTTTATTTGTTTGTTGCTACAGGAAAGTATATAATAACATCGTTGTGAACTATGTATTTGATGGTGCTGAAAATGCAATACCTAATCCTGTTCAGACATTTTACCAAGCCTTTAGACCTTACCCAGAGATTTTAGTGGAAATGTATGAGCAGAACTTTGAAGTTCCTTCACCTATACAGTGTCAGGCTTGGCCAGTTTTATTAAAAGGTTATGACCTTATTGGGATTGCACAAACTGGCACAGGTAAGGCACTTTCTGAACTTCATTTTTACTTTTTCAAGAGTATTGTTTTAGGACTTTACATAGCTGTGTTTAATGACAGGCACTAGAGTTTCTCTGCAGCCTTGGAAGTACCGATACTGTGCAGACTGATCAAGAAGTCATGTGGTCCACATAGTAGACTTTATTTATTATAAAGAAAAATTCCAGATATTTATGTAAGGTGTTGGGCATATGATTTTCATTCATCCATCAGAACTGTCAGTTATATGTAATGTATAATAACAAAAGTAAGTTTTGTGCGTTGAACACTACTTTAAGCGCTGATCTTATGTAGACTGCTGGGGTGCTAACAGGCAAGTGTTTTTAGTCTTGTCTGGTTTGTTTGAATTGACAACTTGCAGCCTCATTGTCTTGTTTGTGAGGCAGGGTGTTTTATTGAGGGAACTGAAGTGGAGTCAGTTTTTGCTGAACAAAGGAGGTGGTAATGCTTAAGTATCTTGTTCAGACTGTGCATTCTACATTATTAAGGAATATACATATCACATTAAAATCAGTAAAAGATTGTTACTTATCTGCCATGGCTCCTGATTACTCTGGAATTATATATAGCGTCACTATATTATGTGACCCATATTGTTCGTCACTTCCCACCACTGTTCCTATTTGCCGTGAGTTGGATCCACATGTTCTTGTTTAATATATTGCGCCTAACAAATATATTGATTGCATGTTACAGCTGTGCTAATGAAAATGAAGACACTACACCAAGGCCTTGTTTTATGCCTTTTTGCTTTAATGCCCCTGGCCAACTTACACTGCTTTTTAATTTGCATCTTCTCTTGTTTGGTTCAACACCTTGGCTGGTTTATTTCCATTTATTACAGCCTTTTTTTTTTTTGTATGATAGTATCATTTTTGGTTTATTCCTTTTTGATTTATGCCCACTTTTTCAGGAACACAACTAGGATATGAAACAAGGTCTTGGTCTACATTCTGATTTCTTTTTACATTGTCTTCAGTATGAGGATTATTATTATTGTGTCCTTAAATTTGCTGTATGAGTATATATCATCCTGGCAAAATAGGAGGAGACCACAGTCCCCTGCTTCTTAGTCTCTTGCCAAATAACAGTTTGTAAACAATGCATAGAATTGTTTGTGGTGTGAGCTGTTTCACTGCCTGGCTGAAAGACGTGTAGGTTCTGTTGTAATTAACAATGCCTCTGTACCACTCTAGTTGTTGGCACACTTGTAACTGATACTTACTTACTTACTACGTGGAGCAGAGTCCTTCTTGAGAAACTAACTGGTTCTCAGCCAGTCAAGAAATTCCCCACATTTTATGGAACCCTTGCCACTGATAGCAGTATATAAAGAAGAAGTGTTAGGAAAAATATTTGTGGATATGTAATTACACTCATTGTCATGAATTCTCATTATTCTGGTTCAGAAGGAATTTGTTGGCTGTGCACATGAGAGTGGACTGTTGCATTCTGTAGGACATGTTTCATTACAGGAAACGGAGTTAACTGTTTAATGTTTATACTGAACAATTAAGCCGTATTTTTAGTATGTACTTAAAATCGAGTGTTTTAATTTTGTAAGTAATCCCCTTTCTGTCATTTTCATTTGATGTTTTACATTGTGATATTTGTGTAGGGCTATGAATCCTGGAATAAACACAGTCAACTTCTTTCATGTTTCCTTCAGGATTAGTTATGGAAGTGTGCATATTTGTTATTGTAGTTAAGACACAAGTGTGATCTTTAGTGTGTGCATTCCATTCTGCTATACAACAAGGTACTTAAATAAAAGCATTGTTTACTTATCTGCACAACAGTATTTTATTTTTATTATTATCATCATCATCATCATCATCATCATTATTTGTAAATATAATAATTTTAAAAATAAATGATGTCTCAGTACAGCACATTACAACTGTATGTCATCTTCATATTATAATAAAAGGTAATGTGGGTTTTGGTTTGCATATTGTACTTAAACGATAGCATTTATCATGTAAGTACCATATACAATAACCTGAAGATGACCTATACACGTCAAAACATGTACTCTGAGATCACCTATTTTTGTAATTATCATATTTACATATAATAATTATGTAATGCATATTGCTGTTCAGATAAGAAACAAATTCTTCTATTTACTTACCGCAACATAAGTGCAGTTTATTTTGTTCTATTTAATGCCATGTTGTGCAGGAAAAACCCTCGCATTCCTGTTACCAGCTCTAATCCACATAGATAGACAACCTATTCCTAGGTCACAGCGCCGTGGAGCAAATGTTTTGGTGTTGGCTCCTACAAGAGAACTGGCTTTGCAAATTGAAAAGGAGGTGAAAAAATATAATTACAGGAGTATAAAGTGGTTAGTATTTGTTTTAACTTTTCTTGATTATTAAAACATTGCAGTCGGGCGACGACTAAAGTCGCTTTTTCTGTTACACGCGTCAGTGCCCGGTCGCGACTTTCGTCGTTTTCTCTCGTGTCGTCTTGTGAATGTGTTTGTCAGCAAGTGTAACTAAGTATAATCACTCCAAGGTTATTGCCAACTGATGCAGGATGTTTGTGTCTCCAGTTACACACAAACAACGTGCTCCTGACCCCCTGTTCTTAGAACCAAAGACCATAACAAAAAGACCATTGAGCGAGATACCCTCAATGTTTCTTGCACACCTTCTATCAGTTGCAGTCATGGCTTTGGATAGGACAGTCTTGAAGGAAGGCGATATTTTGTGTGAGTTGTAT
>JGI20166J26741_10363337_pt1 | contig 16235 bp, 13 predicted proteins | sample TergutCu122P5_FD_26741 | JGI IMG/M metagenome (IMG submission 26741)
CGGGTAACCAGGGTGGGCGCGGTGTTAAGGAGACTGAGCCTGGACGAATTGCCCCAGATTTTGAACGTGTTAAAGGGGGAAATGAGCCTGGTGGGCCCCCGGCCTTATCTGCCCCGGGAAAAGGAAAAGATGCTGGAGCGGGAGCAGATCCTCTTGACCCACCCGGGCATGACCGGTCTGTGGCAGGTCAGCGGCCGGAATGACGTGGACTTCAACGAACGCCTGCGGCTGGACGCCTGGTACGTGCGCAACTGGTCCCTGTGGCTGGATATCAGTATCTTAATCCGCACGATTGTAGTGGTCATTAAAGGGAAAGGCGCTTACTGATGAAAATACTTCTTACCGGCGTTAACGGCCAGTTGGGCCGGGCGCTTAGACAACGCTTGGAACCATTGGGCGAGCAATATAACCTGCTGGCCTGCGCTTCCCGGGAACTGGATATCACCGATTTTACCGCTTGCCGTAACGTGGTCAGTGATTTTCAGCCTGCGGTGGTGATTAACGCCGCCGCCTATACCAATGTGGACAAGGCGGAGGACGAACCGGAGGCGGCCTTTGCTGTGAACGCCCTCGGGGCCCAAAATTTGGCCCTGGCTTGCCGGAAAATTGACGCCAAGCTGATTCAGATCAGCAGCGACTATGTTTTTGACGGCGGCGGGGCATGCGGATGCGGGGCCAAGCCTTACGGCGAATATGATTTAACCAATCCCCTGTCTGTTTACGGCCGCAGCAAGCTGTGGGGCGAAGAGCTGATCCGGGATCTGGGCGGTAAATTTTTCATTGTCCGCACCTCCTGGCTTTACGGCGACGGACCAAATTTTGTCCGCACCATGCTGCGCTTATCCAAGGAACGCGACCAGTTGACCGTGGTGGCGGATCAGCAGGGCAGCCCCACCTATGCGGGGGATTTGGCCGCTTTTTTGATCCAACTGATGCACACCGAATACTACGGCGTTTATCATGCCACTAATGAAGGCAGCTGTACCTGGTATGACTTTGCCCGCCAGATTATGGCCTATGCCGGCCGCTCAACAACAGTCCGGCCCATTACGACCGCGGAATACCCGGTCAAAGCCAAGCGTCCCGCCTACTCAGTGCTGGATAACGCCATGCTGCGGCTCCGGGGCTTTACCCCCCTGCGGCCCTGGCCGGAGGCCCTGGCTGAATATATCAAAAAGGAAGTTACTGCGGCAGAAACGATTTGAGTCGATATGAAACGATTTAATAGTAAGCAAACGAGGTATTAGCTATGCACAACACTATGCTGGTCACCGGCGGCGCCGGATTTATCGGCTCCAACTTTATCCGCCACATGCTCAATACATATCCGGAACTGACCGTTGTGAACCTGGACAGCCTTACTTACGCCGGCAATCTGGATTCCCTGGCCGATTTGATGGATGATCCAGCCGATCCAGCCGGTTTCGCCGGCCCCGTCGGTTTCGCTGACCCCACCGGCCCTGTTGGTTCCGTCGGCTCCCGGCATGTTTTTGTCCGGGGCGGCATTGAAGAAGCTTCCCTGGTGCAGTTTATCCTGTCCCGCTACCGCCCCCGGGCGGTGGTCAACTTTGCCGCCGAATCCCATGTGGACCGATCCATTGACGGTCCTGCCGACTTTATCCGGACCAATGTTACCGGTACCTGCTGCCTGCTGGAAGCCGTCCGTTCTTACTATCACAGCCTAACCGCCGGGGAGCGGGAACCATTTCGCTTCCTGCACGTCTCCACCGATGAAGTATACGGCTCCCTGGGGCCGGATGGTTATTTCACCGAAGCTACGCCCTACGCCCCTAACTCGCCCTATTCCGCCTCCAAAGCGGCGTCGGATCACCTGGTGCGGGCTTGGCATCACACTTACGGGCTGCCGGTTTTAACCACCAACTGTTCCAACAACTACGGCCCTTATCAGTTTCCCGAAAAACTGATTCCCCTGATGATCCTCAACGCATTGGACGGCAAGCCCCTGCCCATATATGGAGACGGGCAAAATGTGCGGGACTGGCTGTACGTGCTCGACCACTGCCGGGCCATCGACGCCGTTCTGGGCCGGGGCCGGCCGGGGGAAGTCTACAACATTGGCGGCAATAGCGAAAAAACCAATTTAACCATCGTCCAGACTATCTGCGACACCCTGGATAAGTTGTCTCCCCGCCAAGACGGCCTGCCTTACCGGAACCAGATCACCTTTGTGGCGGACCGGCCCGGCCACGATCGGCGGTATGCCATCGACGCCGCCAAAATCAGGACTGAGTTGGGCTGGCAGCCAGAGGAGGATTTTACTTCCGGCATGCAGAAAACAATTGAGTGGTACCTGGCCAACCGATCCTGGTGCGACCGGGTGACCGACGGCAGCTATCGCCGCCAGCGCTTGGGTCTGGGCGGGGATTAAATTATTGTTTAACCGCACAAATTGGAATATGCTATTTGGAGTTAGAAAGCCAGCAATATCAACGAAAAATACTTTTTCAAATTAATGCGTTTTGATACTATTATGCTGAGCACAGGGTCAAATTTTCGGAGGCAGCCGATGATTAAAAAAGGCATTATCCTGGCCGGCGGTTCCGGCACCAGGCTTTATCCCTTGACCAAAACAGTCAGCAAGCAGCTGATGCCCATATACGACAAACCGATGGTCTATTACCCGCTGTGCACTTTAATGCTGGCCGGCGTCACCGAGATTTTAGTTATTACCACCCCCCAGGACCGGCGGCTCTTTCAGGAGCTTTTAAATGACGGCAATCAGTGGGGGATCAATATCCAATATGCCGTGCAGCCCCAGCCGGGCGGTTTGGCTCAAGCCTTCATCATTGGCCGAACTTTTGTGGGCCAGGACAGCTGCGCCTTGATTTTAGGAGATAATATCTTTTACGGGCACAATTTGACTGAGCAGCTGAACCGGGCGGCGGGCCAAAAAGACGGGGCCACGGTTTTCGCTTACTGGGTCAGAGACCCCCAGCGTTACGGAGTGGTGGAATTCGACCGGGAGGGCCGGGCCATCAGCATTGAAGAAAAACCGCCGCAGCCGCGCTCCAACTATGCCGTCACCGGGCTGTACTTTTACGATAACGACGTGCTGGAGATCGCCGCCAGCCTTAAACCGTCGCCTCGGGGGGAACTGGAAATCACCGATGTGAATAAAATCTACCTGGCGCAAAACCGGCTGCAAGTGGAGAAATTCGGCCGCGGCTACGCCTGGCTGGACACAGGTACACATGAGTCCCTGCTGGAAGCCGCCAATTTCATTGCCACCATGCAGAACCGCCAGGGGTTGATGGTCTCTTGCCCGGAAGAAATCGCCTACCGGCTGGGCCATATCAGCGCCGCTCAGCTGGCCGCCTTGGCTGAGCCACTAAACAAAAGCGACTACGGCCGGTATCTGCTTAATTTGATTTAACTTAACTTGCTCTAAAAAAGGGGACAACTTTTATGCAAGTGACGGAGACCGACTTACCCGGCGTGCTGATTATCGAGCCGGATGTCTATACAGATAACCGCGGCTATTTCATGGAGACTTGGAGCGCCGCCAAATATACCCAATACGGCTTGCCGGCCCAATTTGTCCAGGACAACCTATCCTTGTCCCGCCGGGGCGTGGTGCGGGGCCTGCACTATCAACTGCCGCCCCAAGCCCAGGGCAAACTGGTCAGCGTGGCCGCCGGAGCGGTATTCGACGTGGCGGTGGATATCCGCCGCAGCTCTCCCGCTTTTGGCCGCTGGTTTGGGACCGAGCTTTCGGCGGCGAATAACAAACAACTCTGGATCCCGGCCGGTTTCGCCCATGGCTTTATGGCCCTGTCCGACGCCACCGTGGTTCTTTATAAAGCCACAGATGCTTACGCGCCCGAACAGGAGCGCTGCATCCGCTGGGATGATCCGGCTATCGGCATCAGCTGGCCTGCCGACGCAGCGCCGGTCCTTTCGCCCAAAGATCTGGCAGGCGCCGCCCTGGCTAGGGCGGAGGTGTTTGAGTGAATCCGCATCAGGACTATGCGGCTACTCCCTGGGCCATGCTGACCAGCTTTTGGCGTAACCGCCAGCTGCTTTGGCAAATGACCCGGCGGGATGTGACCAGCCGTTACCGCGGCTCTATTTTTGGACTGGCCTGGTCCTTTTTTACCCCGCTGCTTATGCTGGCTGTCTATACTTTTGTGTTCAGCGTGGTATTTAAAGCCCGCTGGGGTACAGGCGGCTCGGAAAGCAGGGCTGATTTTGCCATCATCCTGTTTGTGGGCGTACTGGTGCACGCTCTTTTTGCCGAATGCCTTAACCGCTCGCCCAGTTTGATTTTGTCCAATGTGAATTACGTGAAAAAAGTAATCTTTCCTTTGGAAATCTTGCCATGGATGGTCCTTGGTTCGGCGCTGTTTAACTGTTTTCTTAGTACTGCGGTACTACTGATGCTGCAATTACTTATCAACCACATTTGTCCTTGGACCGTCGTGTTTTTCCCTTTGGTGTTGCTGCCCATTGTCTTTACCGGTATGGGCTGCGCCTGGTTCCTGGCCTCTATGGGGGTTTATGTCCGTGATGTGGGGCAGGTAACCGGCATTATCACCATGGTGCTAATGTTCCTCTCGCCCATATTCTATCCGATAACGGCATTGCCGCCGGTCTACCAGACCTGGCTGCATCTTAACCCGCTGACTTCAATTATTGGCGAAAGCCGTGACGTACTGGTTTTTGGCGCTCTGCCCAATTGGCCTCATTTAGGCATCGCGCTGCTGGCGGGGTTACTGGTAGCCTGGGCCGGATTCTGGTGGTTCCAGCGAACGAGAAAGGGGTTTGCGGATGTCCTCTGACGATATAGCGATCCGGGTCAGCAATTTATCCAAGTGTTATCATATCTACGATCGTTCCCAGGACCGGCTGAAACAATATATCGTCCCCCGTTTACAGCGGCTGGCCCGCCAACAGCCCCGGAATTACTTCCGCGAGTTCTGGGCCCTGCGGGATGTTTCCTTCGAGGTTAAAAAAGGGGAAACCGTTGGTATCGTTGGTCGGAACGGCTCGGGAAAATCAACTTTGCTGCAGCTTATTTGCGGTACCCTTACCCCCACGGTTGGCGCGGTGGAAACCAACGGTCGCATTGCGGCGCTGTTGGAGCTAGGCTCCGGTTTTAACCCGGAATTTACTGGCCGGGAAAATGTTTATATGAACGGCGCGGTGATTGGCCTCAGTAAAGAGGAAATCGATGCCCGCTTTGATGATATTGCCGCCTTTGCCGATATTGGCGAGTTTATTGAACAGCCGGTAAAAATGTACTCCAGCGGGATGGTGGTGCGGCTGGCTTTTGCCGTAGCCAGCAATGTCGATCCGGAAATATTGATTGTGGATGAAGCGTTATCAGTAGGAGATGAGCTCTTTCAACGCAAGTGTTTTTCCCGGATTGAGGATATTCGCAATAAGGGTGCGACCATTCTTTTTGTGTCTCATTCCGGCGCTGCCATTGTTGAATTGTGTAACCAAGCCATGCTATTGGAATATGGTGAAAAATTAGCGCTTGGCACTCCCAAGCAAATTGTGGGGTACTATCAAAAGCTGCTTTATGCTCCGGCGGATAAACAAGAGGAAATCAAAGAGCAAATTCGCAATATCAATAAACAACATTTATCGGTTGAGAAAGTTATTTCCAGCGGTATTCAAGAAAGTTCTGAGTTAAATAAGGCGCAAGAAACTTTTAAAGAAAGTTTTGATCCGCATCTTAAACCTATCAGTACTATTGAATATGAATCTCATGGAGTTTTTATAGAAAAACCGGAAATATTTACTTTGGCCGGAGAAATAGTAAATAATCTGCTCCGGGGTAAAACTTATCGCTACTGTTATACAGTGCGATTTGTAGACGGCGCAAGCAATGTGCGTTTTGGCATGTTGATTAAAACCATATCTGGCGTTGAATTGGGCGGGGGAGCATCGGCTAATTCAATTAAAGATAGTATAGCATACGTGGAGGCTGATTCTATTTACCGGGTAGAATTCCGTTTTCAATGCTCGCTAAATCAGGGGGTTTATTTCTTAAATGCTGGTGTGCTTGGTGATGTAAATAGCAGCGAGACCTATCTGCATCGTTTAATTGATATTGCTATGTTTCGAGTTCTGCCGGATTCAGAAAATTTAGCGACAGGTATTGTTGACTTTGGTTGCTACCCAGAGTTTCAACTGCAGGGAGAACAGTAATTATGGTGTACAAAAGCGGAGTCACAGAAAAGCAAAAGCTAATTGTTGTTTTAGGCATGCACCGCAGTGGTACAAGTGCTATTACCAGGGGGCTTCAAGTCCTCGGTGTTCATCTTGGTGACAAATTGATACCACCTGCCAAGGATAACAGCAAAGGTTTTTTTGAAGATATGGATATCACCTTGCTAAATGCTGAGATGCTGCAAGCCTTAGGGATAGATTGGCATTACCTTTCTCCACTTATACAAAGTGATATAGAGAAATTGCGCGAAAAAGGGTACCTGCTTAGAGCAACTGAATTACTCCGCCAAAAATTGAGTGATTGTCCTGCCTGGGGGTTAAAAGATCCACGGTTGGCAAAATTACTTCCATTTTGGCAAGAGGTTTTTGTCCATTGCGGACTTGACGTCAGCTATGTTTTGGCATTGCGCCACCCGCTCAGTGTGGTTAAGTCTTTAGCGAAGCGCGACGGCTTTGAGGCTGAAAAGAGTTATCTGCTTTGGTTGGGTCATGTGCTGATGAGTGTTGTAAACACAGAAGAACAAAAACGAATCCTCGTTGATTATGACAGTTTAATGGGTAACCCTGAACATGAGTTGGAGCGGATGGCAGAATCATTGGGGCTCAAAATGGATTCAAAAGCTCTGGAGGTGTACAAGTCTAGATTTCTTGATACAGGATTAAGACATAGCAAATATGGCTTGAATGATTTATTGTTAGATAATGCATGTCCGCCGATTGTGCTGGATATTTATACAGAATTGCTGACGATTGCTTTAGAAGAAAAAAGTTTAAATGATACCGATTTACATATCAAAACGGTTGTTTGGCTTAAAGAATTCGACCGTTTAAAATCAATTTTTTGTTTGGTAGACAGACTTGCTGTTCAGAAGACTAATCTTGATTGGATAGTAGCTGAACGCGACGAACAAATATTAAGTCTTAATCAGGTTGTAGTTGAGAGTAACTCGCAGATTGTTAATTACCAACATACTGTGGCTGAATGTGATGCGCAGATCAATAATTATCAGAACGTTGTGGCTGAACGTGACGCACAAATTAATAATTACCAACACATTGTGTCCGAACGTGACGCACGGATCAGTAATTATCAAAATGCTGTGCTCGAATATGAGCTGCAGGTCAAGAATCATCGGCATTCCATATCTGAATATGAGACACAAATCAATAACTATAGGCACGCCATATCTGAGCATGAGATACAAGTTAATAATTATCAACAAGCCATGTCTGAATATGAGGTGCAGATCAATAATTATCAGCAAGTTGTGTCTGAACGGGGTGAGCAAATCGCTCAATTAAACAAGTTAATATTCGAGCAAGAGGAACAGATAGTAAGCCTTAGACAAGAGTTAACTGCTCTTAATACACACATAGCTGCTATTTATCGCACAAAGTCCTGGCGTTTAATGCAACCATTGCGTTTTTTACGCCAGTTACCGAACAAATTGTGCCGTCTGGTTCCGTATCGTTTGATTCGAGGAATTTTTATCGTTATAAAGCGAGAGTTTGTAAGACATGGATCTTCAGGATTTATCAAACGTTTGCCCCACTATTTAAAAAACTATCGTACATACCTAGCTTTACTAACCAGCAGAGTTCCTGCTGCCGATGGTGGTTTATTCAATTCATCGCCGCAAGTGCCGCGCGACATCTGTTTGCACCCGGAATTACTTGATGTCCGTGAGCTTATCGAAACCAGTGTTTCGATTATTATTCCCACATTAAATGCCGGCGCCGAATTCAATTTATTACTCCGCAAAATAAAAATGCAGCAAGGTATTCGTGAGATTGAAATCGTCATTGTTGATTCCGGTTCAACAGATGGTACTGTTGAGCAAGCCCGCCTTGCCGGCTGTACCATTGTTCAAATTAAACCTGAAGATTTTTCGCACAGTTATGCTCGCAATCTCGGTGCTGATACCGCACATGGCGACTATCTTTTATTTATGGTTCAGGATGCATATCCAATAGGAGATTATTGGGTTTACGGTATGTTGCGTTATCTTCTTGACCATGATGAGGAAAATCTTGTCGCGGTATCATGCTCAGAATATAGCCGCAGCGACAGTGATATGATGTACGATTCATTAATACATACTCATTATTGCTTTTTGGGGTGCCTGGAATATGATCGTATCGGGGAGTATCAAAGTGATGATCATATGGCACTGCGCGCACAAGGTCAACTCAGCGATGTGGCTTGTTTAATCCCGCATGAAATTTTTAATCGTTATCGCTATCGCGGAGACTACGCTGAAGATCTTGATTTAGGCATTCGCTTAATTAAAGACGGTTATCGGGTTGCTATGTTGGCATCGGTTAAGGTCATCCATTCTCACCGCCGCTCGCCGTATTATTACTTGAAACGTTCATTTGTTGATGTGATCTTCCTCGTTGGTATGTTTAATGATTTCATCTATCCGCCCATTGAATCTTCATTAGGACTTATTGCGGGCATTGTTTCCACTGCGAAGCATCTTTCATGTTGGTTGACTGGTTTTGATGAGTCTGGTTCCGAGTTTTTATTGCCTGAGGAACTGCGTATGTTGATTAACGAATGGAGACATAGCTTTATCACACTTAAGTTTGAAGATGAAGTACATTTAGGTGATCAGTTATTGGATGCTTACATTGATGACTTGTTTATGCGATATGTAAAACCAAAGCAAATCAATAAAGCGGCGCTTGGTGAAGCAGGTCGTTTCCTTGACAATTTCCTGTCTCGTCTTGAACATTTCAATAATACTTTTGCAGAGCATGTTTATACCCGGCAGGATAACATCCTTCGGCGTCAGTTGCGCGAGACAGTAATTAAGACATTTGCCGCCACAACCGGTTCATTGCTTGGGTTCATGTACATGGATCTTGCGCAAGCAGAAGGTAACGAGCTTATAATGGCTGAAACTATTAAGAGCGAACTGCAGAGGGGTATCTAATGCGTATTTTATTTATCTTACATCAATTTTATCCTGAGTTTTCTGGCGGTACTGAACGCGCTACACTTAATTTGGCGCGTTGTGCTCAACATGCGGGCCATTATGTCCGGGTATTGGCCAGTACCATTGAACCTGTTGCCTGCGGTGGTCAGACAAGCACTGAATTTGATGGTGCATTGGAAATAATATATCAAGGAGTACCTGTTTTACTGCTGCCGCGCACGCTTTTGCCGGTGACAGCAGATTTTAGTTTCGAAGTGAATTTGTCTCTGGCTGAACGACTTGCTGATTGGATAAACTTTGAGCGTTTTGATGTAGCGCATGTGTCACATTTGATGCGTATGAGTACGACTTTGCTGGCGGTGCAACGTTGTGGTTTACCTTATGTTATAATGTTAACTGATTTTTTCTCAGCCTGTTTTCGGATTAATCTAATTAACGCTTTAAACAAACAGTGTTTAGGGCCTAATGCTGGCGCACAATGCGCCAGGGATTGTTTTGTCGCACCATGGACTTTAGATAGTTTGACCGGGCGTTATCAGCAAGCAAAAAACTTACTGACTGCTGCAGGTGCGCGCATTTGTCCCTCTAATTATGTTGCAGAGCGTTTTAGGCGTTTTTTTCCGGATTTAGACTTTATTGTTATCCCCCATGGTATTGATTTACTGGCGGTTACGGCTAACACTCAACTAAATAAAGGCGTCCAAAAGTCTGTCTCAGATTTAACCTTTGGGTTTATAGGGGCAATTATATCGCAAAAGGGACTTGATACGCTTGTGCGCGCTTTTGCACAAATTTCGGAACAACGGGTCAAGTTACTTGTCGTTGGCGGTTTTTACGGTGATCCCGTATATAGTCGTGATATATTACGGTTAATTGAAGCCGACTCTCGCATTGAGTTAATGGGGCAGGTGTCACCACAAAAAGTATTCGAGTTAATCAGAAAAATTGATGTGCTATGTTTACCTTCACGTGTGCCTGAGACTTATTCCATGGTGTTGCACGAGGCTGCTGCTATTGGTGTACCGGCCCTTGTTTCGGATATTGGCGCGTCTGCTGAGCATGTATCAAAACATGGTTGTGGTCGGGTACTTCCTGTTGATGATGTTATCGCTTGGGCAGGAGCGATTACTGAAATAATAGAGCAACCTGAAATTTTGTCCGAGTGGAGTTCCAATTTAAGCGTACCCTTACGTATTGAAGAGGAAGCGTTCTTCTATGAATCTTTATATCGTCGGATTATTCAGATTGCCTAATATGCCATAAGGCTGAATTTTTAAATTTGTATGCATTTAGAAGTATTAGGATAATATGTACCAGTGACATTTAAAATACGGCAAATTTTTATGCGAAAACTTCAAGGAGGAAAAGTATTACTCAAGGAATAAATAATTTATGGTTCTTAATGGAGGTTTAGTTTATGTTTGATGTTATCTATTACAAACTGCAGCAATTATTTAAGTCTCAGACTACAAAAATTGCAGTTTTAATTTTCGTAATTGCGCTATGTTATGGATATGAATTCTTCAATCTCAATTTGACTATTGATGAGGAACTAAATATAGGTTCTATTGGAGCTATATCTGGATGGGTTGCACAAGCTAGATGGGGGATGTGGATTCTTGGTGCGTTAGTTATGCCCGCAACTGTTGTTCCAACTGTTTCTGTACTGGTTGGAGTATGTTTTACACTGCTTGCAGTTTATTTTATCATTATGGATGCGTTTCAACTTGATGATGTGGCTGCTACTTTTGTTGCGGCTCTAGTTATCACTATTCCTAGCTATTGTTTTATTTTTACATTTAGTACAATTGCTTATGGGATTGGTGTTGGTTTTGCTACTCTTTCAATAGCTTATTTTTTAGTTCGTTCAGGCGGTTGGTATCAAGTTGCCATTGCTGCAATGCTGGCAGGATTCTCAATAGGCATATATCAGTCTTTTATCATAGTTATTTTTTTAATTGCTTGCTTGATAATTTGGATACAGATTGAGCTGGGAGAAACCAAATTTATTCAATATGCATTAATAAAGCCCAGTGTATTATTTTTCGGTGGGATTGTAGTCTACATACTTGTAGATAAGATATTAAGAGCAGTTCTAGGTATTGAACTTGACTATGTTGGTCAATTTATAAATTTTGGTTCTTTTTTCCAATCTCCATGGCAGTATTTGCTTGCAAGTATCAAACGAATAGTTGATTTGGTGGGTTTATCGTCGGATATCTTTGGTTTACATTCTTTTTGGCTGATTGTTGCTATGTTTCTTGCATTATTTATATTAATTTTTAAATCACAAAAACAGAACTCTTTAAAGAAAAATATTGTCCTAGCTTTATTCATATTGTTGGCCTGGGTGGTTTGCGTTTTTGCAGATGCAGTTTCAATAGGAAGCGCACCTATTAGAGCTTTTATATATCTTCCTGTTGTTATCGGATTTACACTTGCTGCCGGATATTGTAGGGCAGGCAAGTCTTTATCATTTTTATTGAGCGTTATTGTTATTTTAGCTATAGTTAGTAATTCAGTTATTTCTAACCATTTATTTGCTTCGAATGCTTATGCTGCAAAGCAGGATGCTGTTCTTGCGACTGAGATTATACAAGAAGTGGGGCGACTGCAACCAGATTTGTTAAGTAATAATACTTTGAAGTTGGAGCTTGTTGGCGAGCATGGTTGGCCTGTGACCAGTGTGATGACTAAAAGTGAGACATTTGGCGCGTCTTTCTTTGAATGGGATGGCGGAAACCGTTATCGAGTAGCTGCTTATCTTAGGACATGGGGTTTAAATACTGTTGTTGTTGGTAATGAAGAGCGATTAAAGATTCGAAAGTATGCCCAGGAAATGCATTGTTGGCCTACTCCTGGTTGGGTAAGTATTCATAATGGTATTTTGATTGTTAAACTAAGTGACTATACACCATTTCAAGATACTCAGCAAGAATGAGACATAATAATTGTGTTGGCTGCGACTGTTGTTCACAATGTGTTGATTGATTGAGTTTAAACGGTTTTTTAAGGAGTCTTTTTCATGTCTGGGAAAATAATGATTTGTGATCTTAAAAGAAAAACTGAACGATACCACACAGAAATATTGCGAGCTTTTACAAGGGTTACTGAAAGCGGTTGGTTTGTTTTAGGCCCGGAGGTATCACGTTTTGAAAAGAGTTTCTCCGAATATATTGGCGTTAATAATTGCTGTACGGTAGCAAATGGAACAGATGCAATTGAGCTTGCCCTTCGTGCTGCCGGCATACAGGATGGCGATCAGGTTGGTACGGTGGCCAATGCCTGCATGTATACCACTACAGCATTAATGGCCATAGGCGCGGAACCGGTTTTTCTGGATGTCGGTTTGGGTACAAAAGTTATAACCGTCTCGGAGATCGAGCGGGCTATTGCGAAAAAGGTGAGGGCTGTTGTGGTGACTCATCTTTACGGACAGGCTATACGCGAAGTGGAGATAATGTCTTCTCTCTGTAGACAAGCAGGTGTACTATTAATCGAAGATTGTGCCCAAGCCCATGGCGCTATGATTGGAGGACGGCGTGTTGGTTCCTTTGGTGACTTAGCCTGTTTTAGCTTTTACCCCACCAAAAACCTTGGCGCTCTGGGCGATGGCGGGGCAGTAGTGACTAACAATCCGAAACTGGCGGAGAAAGTATTTCGATTGCGTCAATATGGTTGGTTAGCTAAATACAATGTGGTTAGCGGTGATGGCAGGAATAGCAGGCTTGATGAACTTCAGGCCGCTGTGCTTACGGAATTTCTGCCTTTCCTCAACGGTTGGAATTTACGCCGCAGGCAAATAGCGCAGCGTTATGCTAAGGAAATTTTTGCTCCCGGGATAATATTGCCTGAAGTAGATGGTGAGGATTATGTGTCCCACCTCTTTGTTGTCCGGGCGAAGAACAGAGACTTTTTTCGCGCTCATTTGCATGCTTGCGGGGTAAGCACAGAGGTACATTATCCTGTGCCGGATTATCGCCAACCAGTCTTTGGAACTAGATTTTCTGATATTCTTCTTGACAATTCTGAGTTACTGGCCAATGAAGTAGTGACCTTGCCTTGTTATCCCGAGATGTCAGACGGGGAAGTTGAGCAGGTTGTAGAGGCGGTGAATTTGTGGCAAGGATAAAATATTCCGTTGTTGTTCCTGTTTACAAAAATGAAGCATCGATTCAACGCCTCGTGCAAGTCTTAATTGATATGAACAATAAGTTGGCTGGTCAATTGGAAGCTGTTTTTGTGGTTGATGGAAGCCCGGATAATTCTTTTTTAATCCTTCGCGAAGCTTTAGGCAATGCAGAGTTGACTGCGCAATTGATTGCCCATTCAAGAAACTTTGGTTCTTTTGCCGCTATCCGCACTGGGCTAGCAGCAGCTAAGGGACAAAAATTCACTGTGATGGCGGCCGATCTGCAGGAACCACCTGAATTAATACTGTCAATGCTTGATGCACTTGAGCGGGATGAGTGCGATGTCGCCATTGGCGCTCGCTCTTCTCGGGCTGATTCAGGAGTCAATAAATTGGTATCAGGATTGTTCTGGGGGCTTTATAGGCGTCTTGTCATGCGTGATATCCCTTCTGGCGGTGTGGATGTCTTTGGCTGCAACGAGGCCTTTCGGGATCAGCTTCTTAAATTGGAGGAAGCGAGCTCTTCCCTGGTCGCCTTAATTTTTTGGCTTGGTTTTAGACGGAAGTTTATTTATTACGATCGATTACCTCGGGCGGAGGGTAAGTCCGCCTGGAGTTTGAAAAAGAAAATTGACTATATGTTGGATAGTATATTTGCATTTACTGATTTACCAATTAAGGTTTTGCTTGCAACGGGAACCACTGGTATTGTAATTTCGTTTATCTTAGCAGTTGGAGTGATTGTCGGCCGCCTTGCCGGGTGGATTACCGTTCCGGGATACGCTGCTACAATGTTAGTGCTGTTGTTTTTCGGTTCAATAAATATACTTGGTTTTGGAATAGTCGGCGCCTATGTTTGGCGTGCTTATGAAAATTCTAAGAGCAGACCATTGGCAGTTGTTGCACGATGTTACAAATTTGACACCAGTAATTGTTCAGATAAACAAGAGCATGAATATCAAAACTTAACATCATGACCTAAAAATATAAGAAAAATTGTTTTGGGGGCAATAAAATGTTTCTATCTCCATTTCCAGAGAAAAATTATTGCAGGCAAAATGGTGCTTTAGTCTCATTGCAGGCAAAAATCGCTTCTAATGCCTATATAGGCGAAGGAACAATAATATATCCAAATGTGAATATAGCTGACGGTTGTCATATTGGATCTCATTGTATCATTGGAGAGCCTTCTGCTTCCTATTATGAGCGACCATCTGACTATGAATTCAAAGAAACTTTTATTGGAAATGGTTCCATTATTAGATCGCATTCGATCATTTATGCAGGGGTAGAAATTGGTGATAACTTTCAAAGCGGACATCGGATTACGATAAGGGAGTTGTCCAAAATTGGTAAAGATTGTAGCGTCGGCACTTTATCCGATTTACAAGGAAAGTTAGTAATTGGCAATCATGTTAGGCTTCATTCAAATGTACATATTGGGCAAATGTCTATTATTGATGATTATGTATGGATATATCCGTATGTGGTGTTAACAAATGCTCCTTATCCCCCTATGGGGGAGTTAAAAGGTGTTACGGTAAAACAATTTGCACAGGTTTGTACTTCTGCCGTTATTTTACCTGGTTTAACAATAGGGGAAAACGCGTTAATCGGCGCAGGTGCGGTAGTTACGAAAGATGTTTTATCGGAGAGGGTTGTGTTGGGCAATCCCGGCAAGGATATTTGTTCGGTGAGAGACCTTAGAAATGAAAAAGGTAAGCAGATTTATCCTTGGAAGGACTTTTTAAGTGTGTACCGCGGGTATCCCTGGCAAAAAGAGGAGAATTAGCAGGCAGTAAATCGAGTTTAGTTCAAATTTGCATGGTCCAATATGCCGCATATTTATTGATCGCTCACAACTTATAAAATATGGGTTCAGTATGGGAGGCGAATGATGACTTCTCGGGCCATTATTCATGAAGGCGTCGAAATTGGACAGGATGTTGTTCTTGGCGATTATGTTGTCGTGTATCCTGGCGCCCAAATTGATAATAATTGTATTGTGGAAGGGTTTACGCAGATTTGGTCGGGGGTTAGGATCCGTGAAGGTGTGCGTTTGGGACCTGGCGTGATCTTCGAACGTTCGAATAGTTTTATGCCTTTTAGTGAGTTTGCGAATATTGATATTGGCGCAGGTGCAAAAATAGGTGCGGGCGTGATTATCAATCAAGGGCTTTCCATTGGTGAGGGAGCAGTAATAGTTCCAGGGGCTATGGTTGCCCAAAACGTACCACCATACGCGATTGTATCTGGATCACCGGCCAGAGTTACCGGATATGTTGAGAGTGTTTCTCCACATATTGATGGTGTGTCGATGCATACAGTATTATCACCGGGGGAGTTGGTAAAACAGGTTGGCGTAGGCGGCGTAACACTGCATCGGTTAAAACTTGTCTGTGATCCCAGGGGGGACCTTGTTGTTGGGGAAATTTTCAATGATGTACCATTTGAAGTTAAGCGTTTTTTCTTAGTTTTTAACGTTCCTAATGAAAAAACACGCGGTGAACATGCCCATATTAAATGTCATCAATTCTTAATATGCGTAAAAGGGACATGCTGTGTCGTTGTGGATGACGGAACAAAACGATGTGAAGTTGCTTTGGATTCTCAAAATATTGGTATCCATTTACCGCCTCTTACTTGGGGAATTCAGTATAAATATTCGCCAGAGGCCGTTCTGCTTGTATTTGCTTCGGCTGCTTATGATCCAAATGACTATATTCGTAACTACGCTGAATTTGTTAAGTTAATTAAAAGTCAAGGCAGGGTTGATGATTGAATTATTTAAAGTCACTAAGAATAAAACACGCGTATGGTTTTTATTGAGGAGAAGAAAGAATAGATGGAAATATCAAAGCGGCTAAATTGGATTAGCATTGGTAAGTTTATAGCTATATGCGCGGTTGTTGTTGACCACAATTACGGTTATTGTTATGACAATCCGTATATTCAATCCTTAT